>Ga0209053_1000085_pt1 | contig 124911 bp, 131 predicted proteins | sample EBPBio152010_DNA_FD_185864 | JGI IMG/M metagenome (GOLD analysis project Ga0209053, IMG submission 185864) | Wastewater treatment Type I Accumulibacter community from EBPR Bioreactor in Madison, WI, USA - Reactor 1_7/15/2010_ DNA (SPAdes)... | ecosystem: Engineered > Bioreactor > EBPR >... | reverse complement strand
GGATCGTTCGATGACGCGCTCATGCTCGCACAGGATCTGTCCCTCGGCAGCGATCACGATCCGGTCGGGATAAATCCTCAGACTGACCGGGCGATTGGCGAAGGAGGCCGGCACGGAGTAGCGGATATCCGGACCATCGGCATTGCCCATGCCGAGGCGAAACTCAACCGCCTGCAGATCATGGTTGAAAATCGCCGTTCGCCGCTGCGGGTGCCGATGCATCACATCGATTGGTTCAACTACAGTGGACTCTATCGCGACGTTTTCGCTGATGCGCCTGCCGACGGTCGCGATCCGGCACGCGACTGCGGCGCTGGAGCCCGATGGAAAAACGATCCGGTTCCGGATCACGCTCGATGCCGACACCGATGCGTCGGGCCGGGTGCGGATTCCGGCGCTCGGTATCGATACCACCGTGACAATTGTCCGGGGCCAGGGCGAGTGCACGGCACAGTTCAAGGGCGATGCATGGTCGCCGGACAATCCTGTCTGCTACGATGTCATTTACGAAGCGGGTGGCGATGCGTTTCGCGACAGGGTCGGCTTTCGCACGATTGCCACCTCAGGCACCGACATCCTGCTCAACGGCGTCAAAATCTGGCTCAAGGGTGTCTGTGTGCATGAGGACGACCGCGCGCTCGGCAAGGTTTCGACCGAAGCCGATGTCCGTCGCCGGTTCCGGCACCTGAAGGAACTCGGCGCGAACTTTGCCCGCCTCTCCCATTATCCGCATCACGAACACGTGGCACGGATCGCCGACGAGGAAGGCATCCTTCTCTGGGCCGAGGTGCCGGTCTATTGGGCGATCGCCTTCGATGATGCCGATACCCTGGCCGATGCCGAGAACCAGTTGTCTGAACTGATTACCCGTGACATCAACCGCGCCAGCATCATCCTTTGGGGTGTAGGCAACGAGAATGCCGACACCGATGCGCGTCTCGCTTTCATGTCCCGCCTTGCCACCCGTGCGCGATCGCTGGATCCAACGCGGCTCGTCAGTGCAGCCTGCCTCATCAATCGTGAAACCTTCACGATCGAGGATCGCCTCGCCGCGCATCTCGACGTGATCGGCATCAATGAATACTTCGGTTGGTACGAGCCGGACTTTTCGAGCCTGGACCGCTTGCTTGCCAACTCGGATCCCGATCGGCCTGTCATCATCTCCGAAACCGGGGCAGATGCGCTTGCGGGCCATCGGTCGGCGGGGCGGGTTCTGTTCACCGAGGACTGGCAGGCCGAGTTCTATCGTCAGCAGATGAGGCGGATCACCGCAACACCCTATATTGCGGGCATTGCCGCATGGCTGCTCTACGATTATCGCACCGAGCGCCGCCAGACCGGATTCCAGCGCGGCTGGAACCGCAAGGGCCTGATCGCCGAGGACAAGGAAACGAAAAAGCTGGCCTTTTCCGCCCTCGCTGAACAGTTTGCTGCGTTTGGCGCGAATTGAAAACGGCTGAAGTCAAAAAATAGTTCTGCCGCCGTCTGCACACCGTTTCGCGCGTTTAGGCCCAAGTCCAAAACCCCGGACAGTGAACCTGTGGCCGAGCATGGGTGATTGGTCTTTTGGGTGCATACCGCGCCAAATGCGGTGACGGTCCCTCTCAGCTTGTCCGGATTTTGCCGGTTGCGACCGGACGCTGGATTTTTGCAATGGACAGCCAGAGTTCCCCGACGATTTCGGTTGTGTGTTCGCCCGCTCACGGCAAGCTGCATCATGTTCCGGGCGACCAGCAGCCTGTTGTTCCCGAGCGGCCCCGCCTTTATCAACTGCCAACGCCAGCTGCGGTGCGGTTCCTGCAAGGCGGAAAGCACGCCGGCTACCGCGCGAACATGCCGCCCATGATGTCGTTGACCGAACATCCGGTGCGCTTAGGGACGTCCGGACGGGCCGGTCACAGGCGTTTGCGCAACGATGCGCGCACTTCATCGGGCGATGTATTCCTACCGCAGGGGACATCGAGCATTGAGAGTTGCGCGTAATTGACGCGGTTGCGCGATTTTCGCGCTATACATCGGATCAACAGGCCAGTTTTGGGTGGAATTTGCCTGTTTCCCTGCGCTCCGTGCGCCTCGCGATTGGCACATGACTTGCGTCAGTGTTTGAATGCGGCAGATAGACCGCTGTTGGGAGGATCACAATGCCGATTGCACAAATGCGGATCTGCCGAGCGCTCATGTTGAGCGGCATGCTGCTCGTTCCTGCGGTGCAGGCTGCCGAACTGAGAGTCGGGTTCAGCCAGGATGCGCAGACGATGGACCCTGCAAATCACCGCAACCGCGAGAATGAGACGATCATCCGCAACATGTGCGACGGGTTGCTGACGCGCGATGCGGATATGAAGGTTGTCCCTGAATTGGCGCAGTCCTATCGGCAGATCGATGACAAGACCTGGGAATTCAAGATCCGGCCCGGTATCACGTTTCATTCGGGCGGGGCGATGCCATCATCATGGAACGCGATCCCAAGTATTACGGCGGTTCGCCGGCCATACCCCCGGTTGGGCCGGCCAAGGTCGATCGGGTGATCTTCAAGATCATTCCGGAAAATTCCTCGCGCGTTGCGGCTCTGCTTGCCGGCGAGGTGGACATCATCAATGAGTTGCCCAGTTCGGCCATCAAGCAGGTCGAGGCCTCGGACAAGGCGAAGGTGGCGGCTGTCAACGGTACGCGCACGTTCTTCCTCGCAATCAACATGGCCAAAGCGCCTTTCAATGATATCCGCGTGCGCAAGGCGCTCAATCATGCAATCGACCGCAAGCTGATCATCGCGCGGATCCTTGAAGGCCGCGCTACCCCGCTCAACGGTGTGATGAGCCCGGATGCATTTGCGTTCAACGACAAACTGCCGGAGTACAAGTACGATCCGGAACTCGCCAAGAAACTGCTCGCCGAGGCTGGCCATCCCAATGGTATCGACCTGACCATCGACACAACCGGGGCATTCAAGCCAATGGCTGAGGCAATCGCCGCCCTGATGTCGCGAAGCGGGATCCGCGCCAAGGTCCAGGTCTGGGAAGGGGCGGTGCTGTCGCCGATGTGGACCGATGCAACCAAGCGCAAGGAGCGCGACGTCTATCTGACATCCTGGGGCAATGGTGCCCTTGATCCGTCCGATATCATGGTGCCGACCCTGCGCACCGGCGGTCGCGGCAATTCGGCCGGTTATTCAAACGCCAAGGTCGACCAGTTGCTCGATGCGGCCGAGACCGAACTCGATCAGGGCAAGCGTGCCGCCATGTACAAGGAGGCGCAGGCTCTCGTGAACGCCGATGCGCCGTGGGCGTTCCTGTGGCTGCCTCAGGATCTCTACGGCGTCTCCAAACGGCTGAAGGGCTGGAAGCCAAGCGCCGACAGCCGCATCAATCTGCACGACGCAAGTGTCGACTGACCCTGAACGATAGGGGGCTAGCGCCATGCGCCGTCTGCTGGAACGCATGATCGGTCTTGTGCCAGTGCTGCTCGGTGTCAGTGTCATCGTCTTCCTGATGATGGCCCTGACGCCCGGCGATCCGGTGGAGATCATGCTCGGCGACTCGCGCTCCAGCCCGGAGCAGGAGGCGGCGCTGCGCCATGACATGGGCTTGGACAGGCCCATTGGCGAGCGGTTCGTGGTGTTCATCGGCAATGCGGTCAGGGGTGAGTTCGGTCTGTCGTTCTTTCACCGCCGACCGGTGATCGACGTTATTGCCGAGCGGCTGCCTGCGACGATCGAGCTGACACTTGTCGCGCTGATACTGGCGCTGCTGGTGGCCATTCCGCTCGGTGTTCTGGCCGCCGTGCGCAAGAATACCTGGCTCGACCGGCTTGCCACTGTTGGCTCGCTGCTCGGCGTATCGATGCCGGGCTTCTGGGTTGGCATTCTGCTGATCCTGCTGTTCTCGGTCAAACTTGGCTGGCTGCCGGTGTCGGGCCGCATCGGCTATTCCGCCGAGGTGCCCAGCATCACCGGTCTGCTGCTGATCGATACCTTGCTGCTTGGCCGTCTCGACAGCTTCTGGCAGGCGTTGCGGCACATCGCGCTGCCGGCGATTACCCTGTCCCTGCCGATGGCCGCAGTGCTGATGCGGGTGACGCGCTCCTCGATGCTTGAAGTGCTGCGCACCGACTATGTGCTGTTTGCCGAAGCCAAAGGTCTGAGCCGACGCCGCGTCATCGGGCTGCACGCGCTCAAGAACGCCTTGATCCCGACGGTCACGGTCGCGGCACTCGAAACCGGCTCGCTGTTGGGCGGTAACATGATCGTCGAGACGGTGTTCGGCTGGCCGGGTCTCGGGCGGCTGGTGGTCGAGGCGATCTTCAGCCGCAACTACCCGCTCGTCCAGGCCGCCGTGCTGCTCTACGCCGTCACTTATGTGCTGCTGAACTTCATCGCGGATCTCCTCTATACCGTGCTCAACCCGCGGGTGCGCCTGTGAGTGGTCTTGTGCTGCGCGATCCTGATGCGACATCCCCGTTCCAGCTCGGGATGGCGCGTCTGGCCGAGAGCCGGATGGCGCTCGGGGCGGGGCTGGTTGTCGTCCTGTTTGTCGTCATGGCGGTCTTTGCTCCCGTCGTTGCCCCGCACGATCCCAACGAGGCCGACCTGTTCCGGCGGTTGCAACCTCCCGTCTGGCTAGGCGGCGAATGGGCGTTTCCGCTTGGTTGCGATGCTCTGGGCCGCGATATCCTCTCGCGTCTGATTTTCGGATCGCGCATTTCCATTCTCGTCGGCACGCTGGTCATCGTGCTCGCGACTGTCATCGGGATTTTTGCTGGTCTGTGCGCCGGATATCTGCGCGGCTGGGTGGATCGCCTGATCTCCGGCGTTGTCGATATCCTCTTGGGTTTTCCCTATCTGATCTTTGCGATTGGCCTGATGGCGATGATGGGGCCGGGCCTGCAAAACATCGTGCTGGCGCTCGTCTACAAGGAGTGGGTCACACCCTGCCGCATCGTGCGCGGTGAAACGCTGGCGGCGCGCGAGCAGGAATATGTCGAGGCGGCCCGCTCGCTCGGCGCCTCGCGCCTGCATGTGATGCTGAGCGAGATCCTGCCCAACATCCTGTCGCCGGTGGCGGTCGTTGCAACGGTGCGCATGGCTCAGGTCATCATTCTGGAAGCCAGTCTGTCGTTTCTTGGGCTCGGCGTGCAGCCGCCCACGGCGTCATGGGGGTCGATGGTGGCGGATGGACGCGATTTCCTGATCGATGCCTGGTGGGTCTCCACGTTTCCGGGTGTTGCGATCCTGCTGCTGGTTCTGGCGATCAACGTCCTGAGCCAGGGGCTGCGCGATGCTTTCGATCCGAGGTTGCAAGCATGAGCGGGGCATTAGCGAGCGGTGCGCCATTGCTGGTCGTGGAGGGGTTGCGCACCTCCTTCCCCACAAGGCAAGGCTTGGTGCGGGCGGTGGACGATGTGAGCCTCACCGTTGCGGAAGGCGAATGCCTTGGCGTCGTTGGCGAATCCGGGTCGGGCAAGAGCGTCACTTTTCTTTCGGTTCTGGGGCTGGTGCATCCGCCGGGCGAGGTCGCGGCCGCGAGACTGATATTCGAGGGCGCTGATCTTCAGGCGATGGCGCCCGAGCAACGCCGGGCGCTGCGCGGTGGCGCCATGGCCATTACGATGCAGGACGCGCTGACCGCGCTCAACCCGGCGCTGACGGTCGCCACGCAGATCACCGAGGTGCTGTTGGCGCATCGTCGCTGCGGGTCCATGACCGAAGCCCGGAAGCGCGCGGTCGAGATCATGCGGCTGGTGGGCATTCCGGCGGCGGATGAGCGGCTCGATGATTATCCGCACCAGTTCTCGGGCGGAATGCGCCAGCGCATTATGATTGCCATTGCGCTGGCCTGCCGGCCCCGATTGCTGATTGCTGACGAGCCGACCACGGCTCTCGACGTGACCATTCAGGCGCAGGTACTCGATCTGATTGCCGAGTTGCGCCGTGCATTGGGCATGAGCGTCGTGCTGATTACGCATGATCTCGGCGTGGTTGCCGAACATGCCGACCGGGTGGTGGTCATGTATGCTGGCCAGATCGTGGAGGAGGGGCCGACCCAGGCGGTCATTGACGCCCCGGCCCATCCTTATACGCGCGGGCTGCTCGAATCGATGCCGAGCCTCGACAATCTGGGCCGTCCTGTCAGGCCGATCCCCGGGCAGGTGCCTGATCCGACAGGGCCTCCGACCCATTGCCGGTTCATGGTCCGTTGTGCGCTTGCTCAGGAGGTTTGCCGGAACCCTGTCGCCTTGCGGTCCCTGGGGCCGGATCGGCACGTCCGCTGCGTGCTGGCAGGAGGTGGTGATGCCTGAAGTTGCCGCAGGGCCCGTTCCCCTCTTACAGCTTGAGGCTCTGACCAAGAGCTTTGTCTTGCCGATCGCCTTGGCCGACCGGCTCGCCGGCAAGCGACCGAAGACCCTGCGTGCGGTCGATGATGTGACCCTTTCCGTCCGTCGGGGCGAAACGCTTGGGGTCATCGGTGAATCGGGTTGCGGCAAATCCACGCTTGGCCGAACGATCCTGAAACTGCACGAGCCGACCGGCGGGACCATCCGTTTCGACGGTCGGGATATTACGCATCTTGGCCATGCGACGTTTCTGCCGCTCCGTCGGCGTATGCAGATCATCTTCCAGGATCCTTACGCCTCGCTGAACCCGCGTCGCACCGTGGCTGAGATTGTCAGCCTGCCGCTTCGGCTTCACGAGGGTCTGTCGCGCGCCGAAGCCGAGGCGCGCGTCGCTGCGTTCATTGGCCGCGTTGGCCTGTCGACCCAGCATTTGCGGCGCTATCCGCATCAGTTCTCAGGCGGCCAGCGCCAGCGGATCGGCATAGCCCGGGCATTGATCCTCAATCCCGAATTCGTGGTTTGCGACGAACCTGTCTCGGCGCTGGATGTCTCGATCCAGGCGCAGATCATCGAACTGTTGGGGGAGTTCAAGCAGGCGCTTGGCCTGACCTATCTGTTCATCTCCCATGATCTGGCGGTCGTCGGCCAACTGTCCCACAGGATCGCGGTGATGTATCTCGGCCAGATCGTTGAAATCGGCCCGCGCGCCGCCATTCTGCATGAGGGTCGCCACCCTTATACCCAAGCGCTGCTGGCCGCCGCCCCGCGTCTGCGGCGGACCTCTGGCGATGCGCCCCTGCGTCTCAAGGGCGATCTGCCCTCGCCCCTGTCACCACCCCAGGGCTGCCGCTTTCACACCCGCTGCCCGCGCGCCATGCCGCGCTGCTCCTCCGTGGCGCCGTTCATCCGGCCGGTGGCCGCGGGCCATCAGGTCGCCTGCCACCTCTACGATGAGGGGGTGTCATGACCGCGCTTTCCCCGATCATTCTGACCGGAAATGCGGCGCAGCGCGGCGCGGCACATGCCGTCGCAGCCGCTCCGCTGGCCGATGCCATCCGGGCGGCAATGGAGCAGCGCGCGTCTGAAGCCGGAATGGTACTGAAGCGTGCCGAAGCCGTTCGCTTTCTCTCGGCCCAGACCGATTTTGCCCGCCGCCATTGTGAGCCGGAGATGGCTGAGTTTGAAGCGCTCGCCAGCGGGCTGGGTCTTGATCCGGCACTGGCTTTTGCGCTGATGCATCTGTCGATCCTGTCCGGTCGGTTTGAAACGGATGGCTGTACGGCCTGGGCCCGCCCTTTGCCCGGCGGAGGGGCGATACTGGCCAAGAACCGCGATCTCAGCGGCGCCCATCGCAATTTTCAGCGCGTTTTCCTGCACCGGGATCCACGCGCGCCGGGCGGCGCGATGTTGGCCGTCGGCACATTCGGGGCGCCGGGGGTTTATTCGAGCGGCATCAATGCGGCTGGCCTTGCGCTTGCCGATACCGCCATCGAGGCGCCGGTCCACCAGATCGGCTGGCTTCGCTATTTTCTGATGACGCGCATCGCGTTGACCTGCACCACGGTGGAAGAGGCCTGCTCACTGGTTGCCAGCCTGCGTCATGCTGGCGGCGGCAGTTTGCTGCTTGCCGATGCATCGGGCGCAGTCGCAACGGTTGAACTGCGAGCCGAGGGGCCGATCATCGACCGGACGGCGCCGGCAGCGCGCACCAACCATTTCCTCTCCGAGCCGCTTGCCGATACGGCAGCGCGCCAAAGTGTGGCGGCGTTCCGGTCGACCACCGGGCGCCTTGAGGCTTTGACCCAAGCGCTGGCCGGCGGATTGGGCTTGAAAGCCGAACCAACGGTGCGTGCAGCGATGGCCACCCACAGCGATGAAAAGATTGAGGGTCTCTGTCGGCACGGGCATGACGATCGGTCGCATACGGTCTCCGCAGCCATTTATGACACGCAAGGCGTCACGCTCGAATTTGCCGATGGTTATCCGTGCTGTGCGGAATGGCGCCGCTATGTGTTGGGAGGTGAACCGTGAGCGCAGGTGTCCCGACGCCGGAGATGATCCTGGGCGAGGATGAAGCCATTGCCAGGGTGCGCGGACTGGTGCGCAAGGCGGCGGCGAGTCCAGCCCGCTGCATCCTGATCTACGGCGAGACCGGCACGGGCAAAGGGCTTGTCGCGCAGGTCATCCATGCGCTGTCGCAGCGGTCTTTGGCACCTTTTGTCGACATCAACTGTGCCGCCATCCCCTCGGAATTGGTCGAAAGTGAGCTGTTCGGCCATGAGCGCGGTGCTTTTACCGGCGCCGCAGCCAAGAAAGTCGGTCTGGTCGAAGCGGCCGATGGTGGATCGCTCTTTCTCGATGAGGTGCGCGAACTCAGCCCCGTTCTTCAGGCCAAGCTGCTCACCCTGATGGATACGCAGCGGTTCCGTCGCATCGGCTCGGTGCAGCCGATCAGTGTCGATGTGCGCTTTATCGCGGCAACCAACCGTATTCTGTTCAACGAGGTGCGCGAAGGCCGGTTTCGGGAAGACCTGTATTACCGGCTTCAGGTCATCGCCATCAACCTGCCGCCGCTCCGCGAACGCGGCCACGATGTGCTTTACCTGGCGCGCCGGTTTCTGGACGAATTATGTGTCCGCTACGGGCGCCCGCTCATGCATCTGTCTCCCGAGGTCGAGGCGATCTTCCAGCGCTACTCCTGGCCTGGCAATGTCCGCGAGTTGCAGCATCTGCTTGAACGCATCGTCGCCCTCGAGGATGGGTAGCGGATCGAGTTGGCCCATATTCCGCCGCGCGTGCTGCGGGAGGTCGCCCTGCCGCCCGGTGCCGACCCGCGCACCGCCACAGACTATCAGGCGGCCACCCGTGCATTTCAGCGCCAGCTGGTCGAAGCGGCGCTGGCGCGGGCAGCCGGCAATATTGCGCTGGCTGCCGAAGACCTTGGGCTGAGCCGCCATGCTCTCCGTCATCAGATGCTGAAACTGGGCGTTGGCCAGGATGGCTGACGCCCTTCAAGAGGAGTATACCCCGTGAGGTCAACCCTGAAAGTCATCTGCCCGAACGAGCACCTTGGCTTTGCCCCGTCCAAGACGGCGAGCTTTGCCATCGGTGTTGATGCCGATCCCGACATCATCGCCGCCGATTCCGGCTCTGATGATGTCGGCCCTGGTCCGCTTGGTTCGGACACATCGACAAGTCCGCTGGCCTGGCAGACCCATGATCTGGAACTGATGCTGCTTGCGGCGCGCAAAAAGGGTGTTCCGATGATCATCGGTTCAGCAGGCGACACCGGCACCAACAGCCGGGTCGATCTTTATGTCGACGTCATCCGCCAGTTGCAGAAGAAGCATGATCTTGCTCCGTTCAAGCTCGGCTATTTCTATTCCGAGGTGGACAAGGAATGGCTTCGCGAGAAAATCCGCAGCGGTGATGCCGTAACGGGGCTGGATGCGCGCCCCGATCTCGATGAAGCGGAGCTGGACGCCACCGATCGCATCGTCGCCATGGCGGGCGTCCATCCCTACATCAAGTTGCTCGACATGGGGGCCGAAGTCATTATCGGCGGTCGTTCGTCCGATTGCGCGCTGTTTGCCGCCCCGGCCATCCGTGCCGGCTATCCCGAGGCCTTGGCCTATTATCTCGGCAAGGTGCTGGAATGCGCCAGCTTCTGTGCCGAACCCTATGGTGGCAAGGAAACGGTGATGGGCGAAATCAGCGCGCAGGATGTACGCGTCACCGCCATGAACCCCGATCAGCGCTGCACCATCGCCTCGGTGGCGGGGCACGCGATGTATGAGCGTTCGAACCCCTATTACGAATACGTCGCCGGCGGCTGCCTCGACATGAACCAGTGCAACTATGAACAGATTGCCGAAAAAACCACCCGCATCACCGGGCCAAAGTTTGTGCCGGCCGAGCAAATCCGGGTCAAGCTCGAAGGCGCCGGCAAGATCGGCGAGCGCTTTGTCGGTCTGGTCGGCATCCGTGATCCCTACACCATCGCCAATGTCGACAAGGTGATCCAATGGGCCCGCGACCAGGCCAGCGAGCGCTTCGGCAACCAGCCTTATGAGCTGCACTACAATGTTTACGGTCGTGATGGTGTGATGGGCGCGCTCGAAACCGAGCGCAGCGTGGTGCCGCATGAACTGTGCGTGATGGTGCAGGGGATCGCGCAGACGCGGGAACTGGCCGAAGAGGTCTGCATGACCGGTACGCGGCAGATGTTCTATGCGCGGCTACCGGATGTCAAAGGCACGGCGGGATCGGTTGCCTTCTCCCTGGACGAGGTGATGCACGCCTCGGCTGCCTATCGCTGGACGTTGAACCACACCGTTGCCGTTGACGATCCGCTGCAGCTCTTCCCCTGTCACACAACCATGATCGGCGCCTGAGAGGATCAGCATGACACCGCTTTCCAGCCTCGCCAAAACCATCCGCTCGAAAAATGCGGGCACTGACAAGATCACCTTCGACATCATCTTCACGGATCGCGCCACCTATGAGCGCGTGAAGACCTCCGGCGCACTGACCCGTGAAACGGTCGCCGCGCTCTACAGGATCGATGGCGACAGGATCACCGATTTTGTGAATTTCGATCCGGCCTTCGCGATCAAGTTCACAATCTTGCGTGAGCGTCCGTCCGGCTCTCCGGGCGACGGCGATATTTTTGGGGCTCAGCAATATGCGCCGTTGCTGTCGATCCAGATTGCAGAGCCGGCTTGACGAGGCCTTTATCCGTGCAAGGGTCGGTCTCTGCAGTTGAGGCGGAACTGGTCGTAGGCATGCGTCCGGGCTTTTTGACTGTGGAAGCGGGCAGGGGGTGAAGCCAGCGTCCGGTCCACCAGGCGGGGTCTTTCTCGCCCGGCGCCCGGGGGCGGGATCGCTGCGACCGCCGGTTTCCCTACGCGGTGCCGTAACCTCGAGCGCAAACGGCTTTTGGGTTCCGGCGTGGCGATGCACGGATTGCGTCTACGGTTGAAGGCTGAATTTGACTCAAAAGAAATATTTTTTATATATGTAAAAAGTATCATTCTCCGATGCTGCCCGATACGCCGTATCAGAATCTACATGCTCTGGTTTCTTGGCCCGCTGGCATTTGGCCATGCGCATATGCAGATCAGGCGCACGCCGAAAGATGTGGCCAAATGCCCTGCCTGACGCATGATCCGTCAATCTATCTCGACGAAGAGACCCTGGTGGAGTTGGTCGAGAACCTATCCTGGCGGTTCCGGCGCAATTCCGATTTGCGTCCTTTGCTCAATCATCTTGTCGGTAACCGGTGGCAGGAATTTGAAGGAGACCTGACGCAGTTCTGGTTATGCATCTTGCAACAGACGGGTGGGCATGAGGCGGCCATCGATGCGGCCTTTGCCCACTGCGACGCAGTGGATGCGGCTCAAATCGAAAGACTGGCGGCCCTGTTTCTGGATTCCTGCCTTGAGGTTCTGCCATTTCATGCCGCTGCTTCCTTCGCTGAACTGGCGGAGCGGATTGCCAATGTGCTGATCGAGGCAATGGAACCGCAGGATGGGGCGGACGGGGTCGGAACAGCTGTTCAGCGGCAGGTCCGCTTGGCGCGTGCCCAGGAAATCCTCAAAGCCGGAGCGATTTACCGATAAGTTCGGGTCGTGGGCTTGCGCATCACGGCGCAGTCAATTGAGGTTCTGACGGCAGCAGCACATTGACTTTGGTGAGTGAAATATCCGCCAGGGTGTAGCGGTTCATTGTGCTGATAAAGGCGTCCAAGGCCTCGTTCAGGATCCGGGGGAGGCGGCAGTATCCCGTGATGACGCAGGTGTTGCCAGTCAGGAAGCACTCGACGAGACCGAAATCCGGTTCTGTCGAACGGATCACATCGCCGATACGAATTTCAGAAGCAGGCCTTGCGAGTTGCAGTCCGCCCGAGCGCCCCCGGACGGCTTCCAGAAAACCGGTCCGCGTCAGTTGGTTCGCAACCTTCATCAGGTGCGCTCGCGAAATGCGATAGCGCTTTGCTGCCTCCTCAATGGTGATCAGCCGATCCCCGGCAGCATCCGCCATCATCAGAAGGCGAAAGGCATAGTCAGAGAAACTGGTCAGTCGCATGTGGATGTCCTCAAAAAGATGCAACAAAAATCTATCTTTATCATGTTGCGTCGTATAGATGCATTTTAAGTACATCATAAATCGGAAGCCACAATGCGACAGCCTCACCCCAATGCGCCCGGCATGGCGCTCGAAGTCGATGAAAATCTCATCCGGGCCATCGTGGACGATTTTTATGGCAACATTCGCATGGACGACCGGCTCGGCCCCATCTTCAATGCCGTTGTGCAGGACTGGGACGAGCATCTTCACAGGCTCCGCCAGTTCTGGTCGTCCGTGGTCTTGCTTACCGGCAGCTACAAGGGGGCGCCCTTGCAGGCTCATCTTGCGATGCCGGAGCTTGAGGCCGTGCATTTCGAGCGCTGGCTGGAGCTTTTTGAAAAGACGCTTTGGCGGTTCTGCACGGCGAGCCAGGTAACCCTGTTCATGGACCGGGCCAAGCGCATCTCACAGAGCTTCCAGATGGGACTGGCGCAGCAGCGTGGCGGCATTCCGTTCCGGTAGCGCCGTCTGTGGCCGCTTTCGAATCGTCTTCCCCCTTAGCCAAGGAGATCACGCAGATGTTGGAGACCACCCATTCAATGCGTCATCTGCCCGACGGCGCTGCCGGTTCGGTTGACGTGGCGGCACAACGAAGCCAGCCGGCTCGGGGTGATGTTACCGACCGGCTTCATCCGGCGATCATCAAGATCATGGTGGGATGTTTTGTCGTGATGATGGTTGTGTTCTGGCTCACGCTCAAGGCGAGCGGCGAAGCCCTGTTCTCGATTGTTATCAGCAGCTTTTATCTTCTGATGTACTGTGGGGCGCCCTGGATCATGGGTCGAACCGGTAGCAAGCACGGTGTGGATCGGGGTCAAGCAAGAGATCTGAACGAATTTCTTGGCAGCCATATGATTACGGCCACTGGAGAGCTGACCGGCTGGGAAGTTCTCATTCAAGTTTGTAGTATTGCTGCGTCCTTGATGATTGCAACAATTGGCATTTGCATTGTGATTTATTTGACGTGAAGGGCAGGCCGGAAGATGCTTAACAAGACAATTTCCACTGAAGATACCCCTCATAGCCTGATTCCGGCGATGATTGAGCTCCTCAAGAGTGCGCCAAACCAGGTCAATATCCGCGCGCTGATGGAGCACCATCTCACAACCGCTGTACAAAACCAGGATAGCGAAGAGGTTTTCTACTGGGCAGTCATCCACTACGGCGTTGTTGGCGGTACTGTTGATCCCGCGCTCCGGGATGTTCTGGTCGAGTTACTGAACCGGGCAGCGCTTCAACAGAGGTGAGCGGGATCAAGGTCTATCATTCAATATATGATTTTCAGCAAATCGTTCGATTGTGTGACTCATTCCTTGCAGGCTGATCTCATTGGTGTCATCCGTGACGCGGATTACGCAGCATGAAGGATGATGCCAGATGGCCCCCAACCCCGGGCGAACCCGAATGGTCAACAAGACCCTTGCCGCCCTGCTCGCGATCCGCGTGGAGCAACTGGCCCAGGCGTACGGCGACCTCGGGGCCTTTCAGAAAAAGGCCGGCATTTCGCCCGGAACGTACTACATCCTGATCCGTGGCGACGGGAACCCAACACTCGACACCATCGAAATGATCGCCAAGGGGCTTGGCATGTCTGTCTGGGATCTGCTCGGGCTGGATACTGCGATTGTCAAATCCGCCGTGGCCGAGCATGGGATCGATCTTGACGCGATCGAAGCCGCCAACAAGGCGCGCGCCAAGGCTTTCGCAAAGCTGGATGGGCAGCGGGTGCAGGGCAAAAAGGCGGTTGCCGCCAAGTTGTCCGGTTTGAAAAAGGCTTGACGGACCGTTCAAGCCCGTGCCCACACGCGTGGGCGTAGCCCTCTTTTGTAATCTTCCGGGGCGCGGACAGGCCGCTTCGCGCTCTTTCTTCGAGAGAGGGGCGTTCCATGTCGTGCATCAGGAAGGCCACATGGCGGTTCAGGGCTGACTGGATGCCTGAGGGTCGAGATACGGCTCCATGCCATTCAGAATGTGCACCGAAAGCGCGTTTGAAGCGGAGGCCAGGTCGCGTCTGCGCAATGCATCGATGACCGCTTCATGCTCTTTTACGATGACGTCCACGTTGTCGGGCCCCCGCCCGAAGAGCGTCTGGGCGACCCTTTGATGATAGCCTAGCTTCTCATATGCATCGATGATGAAGCTGTTCTCCGTCAGCCGAACGATGATCGTATGGAATTCGGCATTCAGCGTCAGAAATTCTCTGAAGCTGAGAAAGCTTGGACCGTAGCTCCCCTTCCTGATCTGGTCGTTGATTGCGGCCATCTTCGCAATCGTCTGATCGGTGATCCGGTTAAAGCCCTGTTCCAGAACGCCCTTCTCGATGATCAGCCGCGCCTGAAAAAGCTGACGCATCTCAATCGGTTCAGGTTTGGGCGCAACCTTGTAGCCCTTGTTCGCTTCATGCGTGACCAGCCTTTCGGCCTTGAGGCGCGCGAGCGCTTCCCGGATGGGAACCAGGCTGACACCGAACTCCAGCGCCAGCCGGTCAATGACAATCCGTTCCCCACCGCTCAGCAGCCGGTCCGTGATCCTGCGATGCAACTCGTCATGGATCTGGTCGACCAGATTGGCCCGCTGAAGTGGCAGCGCGGTGCGGGCCCGGGCGTCTTGGCTCGAGTCGGAAGGTGACGGCTGCATTGGGGTTCTCGCGCTGTTCTGCTGTTTCATAAAGCGCACTCTGCCAGAGGTTGGCAGCAAAAAGAAACGCCTTGCAATCAGCGATCATATATGATTTATGATGTCTGTCAAAATTGCTGGTGGATGCTGTGCCGAAGGCGGGAAAGATGAAATCGCGGGTACTCGACGGTGTGCAGGTTCTGGACATGACCTTGGCGATGGCGGGGCCGCTGGCCACATCGCGCCTCGGTGATCTCGGGGCGGATGTCATAAAGGTCGAATCACCGACCGGTGACTTTTCCCGGCACTGGCCCGTTGACGGCTACTGGCATGGCCAGGAATCCAATGCCTTTCTCATGCTCAACCGCAACAAGCGCGGGGTCTGCATCGATCTGAAGCAGGAAAAGAGCCGGGACATTCTGATTGAGCTGGTCAAGCGATCCGACATTCTGGTTCAGAATTACCGGCCGCGTGTCGCCAAGAAGCTCGGGATTGATTTTGAGACGCTGCACAAGATCAATCCGCGACTGGTTTACGTTTCGATCAGCGGATACGGCGATTCTGGTCCGATGGTGGATCGGCCCGGGCAGGACCTGTTGGTCCAGTCCTTCTCCGGGTTGGCGTTCAATGGCGGCTCCGAAGATGGGCTGCCGCAGCCCTCGCCGGTTTACATGATTGATACCTGTGCTTCGCATCTGGCGGCCGAGGCGGCTCTGGCCGGATATATCGAGGCAGCGCGCACCGGGCAGGGGCGGCATTTCAAGGTTTCCCTGCTGGCTGCAGCGCTGGAAATCCAGATCCAGGAAATTTCGACATACCTGAACACCGGGCGGCTGGCGCCGCGCTCGGCCTATCCCTTCGCCTCGGTCTACATGGAGCCGCCCTACGGCATCTATCGGACCCTGAACGGATATCTTGCCATTGCGCAGGCCCGCTTTCCCGACTTGGCAAAAGCGTTTGGCGAGCCGGATCTTGCGGTTCTGGGAGAACAGGCACCGCCGCATTCCGATCTTGAGGCGCGCAAGGCGTGGCGTGATCGTGTTGCCAAGCGCGTAAGTGACTACGTCGCGCGCTACACGACCGAAGATCTCATCGAAAAGCTGACGCCGCTCGATATCTGGGTCAATCCGGTGATGAATTACGAAGATCTGGCCAAGCATCCGCAGTTTGCACCGCTCTGCCGGACGGTCGAGCACAAATCCGGCAGTTATCGGACGCTCGCGCCGGCCATCGACACGATGGAGAGAACCGAAATCACAACGGCGCCGATGCTCGGCGAACACACCGACGCAGTGCTTGAGGAACTGGGCTATGGGCCAGCGGCCCGGGCGGCATTTTTCGCGGAAGGAACGGTACGTTGAAAAAGGACATTTACGTCGAGCAATCCGGAAATGTAGCCGATCTGGTTTTGAATCGTCCGGCAAAGCTGAACACCATGACCCCCGATATGTTCAGCCTGCTGCGTGATCTCTGCCAGGAGATCAACCAGACCCGCTCGATTCATGCGGTCGTGCTGCGCGGGGAGGGCGAACGTGCATTCTGCGCAGGCACGGACATCAATACGCTCAAGAGTTATGCGGACTTCTGGGACTGGCGCAATCGCATCGATTATGTGAGCCAGATCAGGTCGCTGCGCCAACCCGTCATCGCTGCGGTGCGTGGCTGGGCGCTGGGTGGCGGGCATGAACTTGCCGTTGCTGCGGATATCCGCGTTGCCGGCAAAAGCGCTGTTTTTGGTGCGCCTGAAATCACGCTTGGCTGGGTCGGGGCGGGCGGCACGTCCCAGTATCTGCCGCGCTTGCTGGGATATGGCCAGGCCATGCGCATTCTTCTTACCGGTGAGCGCATTCCGGCCGATGAGGCGCTGCGCATTGGTCTTGTCGAGGAAATGGTCCCGGACGAGAACGTGCTGACGCGTGCCCGCGAAATCGCGACGCTCATTGCCGGCTACTCGCCTGTCGCAACGCAGGCAACGAAGGCGGCGGTGCGGGCGGGCATGGCGGGCAATATTGATCTTGGGCTCCAGATCGAGAACGAACTGATGGCCCTGTGTTTTGCGGCGGGCAACGACAAGGCCGGCGCAGAGCTTTTTGCCGGTCGCAAGACCAAGGAAAAGGTGCAGGGAGCGCAGCGGTGAAACGCGCACCGCGCCTGCGGGGCGTCACCTGGGGGCACCGGCGCGCCATTGATCCCCTCGTGACAGCGACTGAAGCCTACGAACGCACGTTCGGCCGTGTTGGCGCTGACTGGTCGGTCCGGGATTTAAAGGCCTTTGAACATCAACCGCTGGCGGAGGCTGTGGCCGATTGCGATCTTCTCGTGTTCGATCATCCCTTTATAGGCGAAATCGCGGGTTCCGGTCTCTTCCGGCCTGTCGATGATTGTGTCGCGGCTGACGATGACGCGTTCGCCGGGCCTAGCCTTGCCACCTATCGCTGGCACGGACAGCTCTGGGGCGCGCCGGTCGATGCCGCGACGATGAACGCGATTTATCGGGATGATCTGCTGCGACAGGTGGATCATGAAATCCCTCAGAAATGGCAGGATGTCATTGCGCTGGGCGACAGGTTGCGGCGCAAGGGCTTGTGGCTTGGGCTTGCCAATGGCGATCACCATGGTTTTCTCGCCGCCGGCACGTTGATGCACAACGCCGGTGCGTCCTGGGGCGGTGGGTCGGACGGTCTTGTCATCGACCGCGATGCTCTAGGCGAAGCCCTTTCTGCCCTCGCCGAGGCCAATGCCTTTGCACCACCAGAGTGCCTTGGCATGAATTCCATCGCGCTGCATGATGCGATGACATCGCGGGACGATATCGCCTATTGTCCGATGACCTATGGTTACGCGACCTATGGCGAAGCTGATTTCGGGGTTCGGCGCCTGTCTTTCGGGCCAAGTCCTGGCAGGGTGGCGCCCTACGAAGCCGGAACGCTGATCGGTGGGGCGGCGATCGGGATAACGGCACATTGCCGCGATGTCGAAGCAGCCAAAGCCTTCGTTGGCTGGCTCGTTTCGCCAGACGCGCAGCTTGGCATTTTTGCTCAGCATCATGGCCAGCCAGCCATCGAAGCCGCCTGGATCGATCCGGCCATCGATCGGCGGTTCAACGGATATTTCTCGGCGGTGCATTCAACGCTGCGATCCGCAGCGGTCAGGCCGAGGTTCCGCGGCTTCGGGCGGTTTGAACGCGTCGCAGGTCAGATCGTGGGCCGTTTTCTGGGCGGCGAGACGACGCTGCCCGCAGCGGTTGCCGCAATCGTGGACCTGTCCGGCGCACATCAGCCGGCACCTGATTGAGCGCGAGGCGGCCGACGGATTTCAACATCGAAACAGAATGACAGGAGGAATGACCCATGAAGATCACGCGACGTTTCGCACTCACCGTAATGACGGCGGTCGGCGCCTGCCTGGGCGCTTCGGCAACCATGGCGCAGACGACCTTGCGGATCGGCACAGGGCAGGCGGCGGCAGAACTTCAGAACGTGATCCTTCAGGAGGTCGCGGACAAGGTGAAGTCGCGCACGAACGGCAAGCTGATCCTGCAGCTGTTCCCCGGCGGCCAGCTCGGCAGCGAGCGCGATGTCCATGAACAGGTGAAAATGGGCGCCCCGATTCTGACGGTGGTCGATTCAGGATATTTCGCCAACTACAGCACCAAGGATGTGGGCATTCTCTCGGCCCCCTTCGTGTTCAAGAGTTTCGATGAAGTCACGCGACTTCTCAACTCCAGCCTTGCCAAGGAATGGTTGGCGCTCGGCGAGAAAAACAACATCAAGATGCTCGCCTTCAACTGGTACTTCGGCGAGAGAAACATCATCGGGCGCAAGCTCTATCCCAAGGTCGCCGACCTGTCGCAGGTCAAGTTCCGCCTGGCGCCGATCCCGATCTACATCGATTCCTTCAAGGCGCTCGGCGTTGCTCCTGTGACCCTTGATTTTGCCGAGGTCTACAGCGCACTTCAGCAAGGGGTGGTGGATGCCGCAGAAGGGCCGACCGGTTCGCTGTTCGCGTCCAAGCTCTATGAAGCTGCGCCGAACATCACCCTGACCGGGCATGTGAAGCAGGTTCTCGGCATCATGATGAACAAGTCGGTGTTCGATAAGCTGCCGGCCGATCAGCAGAAAATTCTGGTGGAAGAGATGCAGGCGGGTGGCGCGCGCTACAGCAAGCAGGGCGCCGACCGGGTGGCTGATCTCAGAGCCCAGATGGAAAAGGCCGGGACGAAATTCGTCCAGGCAGATATCGAGGGCTACAAGGCCGCTGTCTTGCCAATGTATTCGAAGTACAAGGACTGGAGTGCCGGCCTTTATGATCGCGTCCGCAAGATCGTGGCGGGCCAGTAATCCCGGAACAGGCGGTGGCGCGCAGGCCACCGCCTGCCATTCCGGCCTTTCAGACGCGGCTAACATGGGTCGGTGCTGTCGAGGACGGGCCAAACCAGGCGAGTTTGGTGCTGGTTTCCTTTCTGAACGCTGACCTTCCGGACTGGCAGGACTGATGTTGGTCCGGCATTGGCTGCACGAGAATCTGGCGGTGCATCAATGAAAATACTGAACGCTCTGACGTGGCTCGAAGATCAGTTGCCCGGCATGTTGCTGGCAATCATGACGTGTCTGGTCGTGATCGATGTCACAGGCCGATACATCTTCAACTGGAGTTTTGCGGGCGGGGCGGAACTTGCAACGGCGCTTTTTGTCTGGCTGGTCTTTCTTGGCTCAGCGTCCGCGTTCCGTAAATTTCAGCATATCGGCATCGCTGGCATCACTGACTGGCTTCCGCCCAAAGTTCTTGTCGCGGTCAATTTTGTCATCACGCTGATGATCATCACCGTTTCCGCCTACATCGCGAAGATCAGCTTCAATCTGAGCAACGCTTCGTGGGACCGCGAGATCGACATGGTCGGCATACCGTATTTCTATGTCTATATCGTCATTCCGCTCAGTTTTGTGCTGATTGCCGCCCATGCCATCCGGCAAGCGGTTGATCTCATCCGCAATGGCACCCACGCTCAGGCCATGGCAGGGCGGCTCTCGCAGGACGGGGATATTTGACATGACCGCCCTGCTGCTCGGAATTGCTGCGTTGATCGCATTTGGCGCGCCGATAGCCTTTGCGCTGCTCATCCCTTGCGCTGTCTATTTCGTATGGCTGGGCTTGCCCGAGGCGATTTTTGCGCAGCGCCTTGCTGCCGGAACGGCGTCTTTCCCGCTTCTGGCCATTCCGTTTTTTGTGCTTGCCGGAGAGATCATGCAGCGTGGTGGTATTGCGCGCCGCTTGATTGATGTGGCACGCGCGCTGGTCGGCCACATGCACGCCGGATTGGCCCAGGTCGGCGTGATCGGTGGCGCGCTCATCAGTGCGGTTTCGGGATCAGCGACCGCCGACACGGCGATCCTGGCCAAAACGGTTTCAAAGGAAATGGTGCGGGAGGGCTATCCCGCTGGCTTTGCTGCATCCATTGCTGCGGTCGCGGGTGTGCTTGGCCCGATGATACCGCCGAGCATCATGCTGATCCTTTACGGATTGATGGCTGAGGTCTCCATCGGCAAGCTGTTCATCGCCGGCATCATTCCCGGATTGTTGATTGCCGGCCTGCTCATGGTTGCCAATCTGGTGGTGATCCGTCGCAACAACATCGATGTTCCGGTACGGCCAAAGGCGACATCGGCAGAACTCAGGAAGGCCCTGAAAGACGGCTTCTGGGCCCTGATGTTCCCGGTTTTTGTCTGGGTGGGTTTGCGTGGCGGGCTGTTTACCCCGACAGAACTCGGCGCGTTCGTTGCGGCATACAGCCTGGTCGTCAGCCTGTTCGTCTACAAGGAAATCTCATTCAAAGACCTTCCGGGCGTGTTCCGGGAATCGGCGACGCTGACCGCCATCATCATGTTCATTCTGGCCGCGAGCATGGCCCTCAACTATGCCATCGCCTGGGAGCGGTTTCCGCAGACCATCTCGCAGTGGTTTCTGACCGTTTCCGACAACAAGTACGTTGTGCTCATGATCATCAACGTGCTGCTTCTGGTGCTGGGGCTGGCGCTGGAAGGTCCGCCGCTCCTGATCATACTGACGCCAATTCTTGTCCCGCTGATGAACAATCTGGGTGTCGACCTCGTTCACTTTGGCATCGTTTTCGTGTTCAATCTTGTTCTGGGCGCATTGACGCCGCCTGTGGCGACATTGATCTTCGTGGCGAGCAGTATCGTCGGGTGTTCGTCGAAGGAATTTATGAAGTATTTCTACATAATTTTCTTATTCATGATTCTTGGTTTGCTTTTCATAACTTATATTCCCTGGTTGAGCCTGGTTCTGCCGTCCCTGTTGTTTTAGACTTTTCGCTAAAGAGCATCCGGGTTTGACGGCGGCCCTGTGGCGAGGAGCGGTCATCGACGCTCCTCAAGGCGCGACCAGTGCATCGCCCTGACCGGAGCGTTGGAGTGCAGCGGCGATAAAGCCGCTCGCCTTCAGCTCGACCAGCAGTGCATCGACCCACGCGGGCGCCGGCGCCTTCCCTCGCGGAATCGCCACCGCCTGCCGGATCTGCATGAAAGGTTCGGCCAATACGCGTAAACCGCCGTGCCGCGCAGCAAATGCGGCGGCCGGCTGGCGGATGTTCGCGCCGGCTTCCAGCCTGTCCCGCAGGAAACCGTCGAATACATCAGCGGAGGTTGGATAGCGCACGAGTTCGGCGCTTTTCAGTTCGCGGCTGAGGAACAGGTCATAGGCCGCACCCTTGCCGACCCCGATGCGAACGCCGGGCTGGTCGATATCGGCAGGCGTTTGATACGGCGCCTCATTGTGGACGATGTATGCACCCTCGATCAGCACGTATGGCGCTGTAAAATCGATGGTGTCGGCGCGTTTGGGATCAACTGCGAGGAAGCCGATGTCGTAGGCGCTGCTGCCCAACGCGTCCACCACCTTTGCTGCCGCATCAAAGCCGGTGAGTTGAACCGGAACGCCGAGTCGATGCGCGATTTCGCGGGAGAGATCGACGGTTACGCCGGAGGGTGCGCCATCAGTTCCCCTTTGCGCCAGCACAGCATTGCCGAGGTTGATTGCGGTGCGCAAGGTGCCGGTTGGCGCGAGCGCTGTGCGGACTTTATCGAGTTCTCTCATGCCGGATTGCCCTCCCGCTACTGGTTTTCAATCTGCCCGGTCACGGCATTTATCAGATGTGGCTCCAGCAATGCTACTGCCTCCGATGCGTCTCTCGCTTCACGTTTGGCGGGCATGCCGATCCCCGGCTCCCCCGTGGTGCGGCAGATGTTTGAGAGCGTGCGGGCAAGGCAACTTTTGTGGAAGCGTTTACCCTGATGGGGCCGCCGGTTGATGCCGACGTGACCCCGTCCTTGCCAATCGGGCGGCGAGGCGGCAAAATCGGACCCGGAGCCGATTTCCGCTGACTGCTTTTCCGAACGGGTACCGAGACATGCGTAACGCCGAAATGATCCACGAGCGCCATCCGATGACCGACGCCGGCGATATGTGGGCCGAGCCCCGGCGCGGCGGGCTCAATCGCCGCTTTTTCCTGACCGGTGCCGTGGCGAGCCTGGGCGCGGTTGGACTTTCCGGTTGCGAGACGGTCGATGGTGGCATGACGCGGGCCGAGGCTGAAAAGCATTACGGCGCCGTTGCGGACAAGAAATTTCCGATTGCTGCGGTTGATGTCAATCAGGTTGATCCGAAATACTACAAGCGGGTTGTGCAGTATGAATCGAAGGAGGCGCCGGGCACGATCATCGTCGATCCTTCCAATTACTATGTCTACCGCATCGAAGGCGACAACAAGGCCACGCGCTATGGCGCCAATGTCGGACGGCAGGGCTTTTTATGGAGCGGGGAAGCGTATGTGGGGCGCAAGGCGGAATGGCCAACCTGGACCCCGCCGCCGGAAATGATCAAGCGCCAGCCGGAGGTTGCGAAATACGCCCGCGGAATGCCCGGTGGGCCGGAGAATCCGCTCGGCGCACGCACACTCTATCTGTACCAGAAGGGCGTCTACACGCTTTATACCATCTACAGCACCAGTGAGCCCGACACGATTGGCACTAACCTTACGAGCGGATGTACAGGTCTTTTGACGCAGGATATGATCGATCTCTATGACCGGACAGCGATCAACACTAAGGTGATCGTGCTGCCAGCTTGAACGGCAGCTGTGAGCAACCCGGTTTTCCATGGCAGGCAAAGAACAAAGGACTGACGGGCAGCCGGACGGAGCTTCAGGGGCTGCCGCGGACAGGCACCTGCCAAGGCTCGTCGTTGACAGGCGCGCGCAGCCCGAGCAGCCGGCGAGCCGGTACCGTCTGTGGCTTTATCGGGCGCGCTATCTGCCGCTGATCTGGCTGCTGCTGGTTTCCGGTGCTTTCATCGGGCTCTACTTCCAGCCCCCGCTTATCCGTATCGCCATCGAAAAACTGGGCTTCAAGCCGGGCGGCGGTAGCAGCAATCCGGTGGTTGTGCTGGCGCCGCCGCCAAAGGCCGCTGCGCCGGCTCTGCCGCCAGTTGTGGTGGGGCTTGGCAAGCTTCTGCCCGAGGGCGATGTCCGGACCATATCGGTGCCCTACGGTGCGGGGGATGCACGCATCGCCGAACTCAAGGTGCAGGACGGCGATACGGTTATTGCCGGCCAGGTGCTTGGCGTTCTCGACAATGAACGGGCGTTGCAGGCGGGCCTGATTTCGGCCCGTTCGACCCTGGCGGCCAAAGAGGCAGCCTTTGAACAGGTGCGCGCCACGATCCGGGCCAGTCGCGATGAAGCGGTTGCGGCGCTGGGGCGGGCAGAGAATGCCCTTCAGAATGCCCAGCGCGAGTTGGAGCGGACAGAGCAACTGCGACGTGGGGGGTATGCCGCCGAGGCAGCGCATGATCTCAAGCGGACGGCGGTGGGCGATGCCACGCGTGAGATGGAGCGGCTGAAAGCCACGCTGTCGCGTTATGGTGGTGCGCTGGACGCGCAGCCTGATGTCGTTCTTGCCGCCCGAACGCGTGATTCCGCCGCAGCCGATGTCGGCCGGGCCGAAAGCGACCTCGAAAAGGCCTATGTGCGTGCGCCGATCGCCGGCACCGTGCTGAGCATCGAGGCGCGACCGGGAGAAAAGCCGGGTGTGCAGGGCATCATGAAGCTTGGCGATCTTGCGCATATGAAGGCCGAGGTTGAGGTGTACCAGGCGCAGATCGGCCGGGTTGCGGTGGGCAACACCGTGACACTTGCTGCTGAAGCCTTGCCGCGTCCGCTGACAGGAACCGTCAGCCGCATTGGGCTTGAGGTTGGTCGCCAGACCATCACAGACAGCAGCCCCGCCGCCAATACCGATGCCCGCGTCGTCAAGGTGACCGTGGTGCTTGATCCGGAGATGTCACGGATTGCCGCGCGCTTCACCAACCTTCAGGTGACAGCCCGGATCACGGTTGACGCGCGGCCATGACCCGTCTTCTCGAACGCTTGCTGGGGCGGCTGCCGATCGGCTGGCTGCAACTTATCCATAGTCCGGCACGATTTACGGCTGCACTGATCGGCGTCGCTTTTGCCAATATTCTTGTTCTCATGCAGTTGGGATTTCTGGGGGCGCTGACCGGATCGATCCGCTTTCCCTATGATGCGATGGCAGGAACGATCCTGATTTCCGGTTCCGACATGAACACGCTGGCCGATGGTTCGCCGCTGCCGCGCCAGCGCATGTTCCAGGCGCTCGCGGTTGACGGCGTCGCGCGCGCGGTTCCGCTGTACAGTTCCCGGCTCGACTGGAAGCAGCCTGACGGCAGCCTTCGCACCATGGAGGTTTATGGTGTCGACCCGGGCGTTCAAACCTTCAGATCGTCGGTGATCAGCCCGGAGCAGCGCGAGGGGCTGGTCAATGCTGATCGGGTGCTGCTCGATGCCAAGACACGCAATCTGCCCAAAGGGGTCGCGGAACAGGTGGCCGGTGGCGAGCGTTACAGCTTTGAAGCGCGGGGGCACACCCTTTCGGTCATCGGGCTTTTCACGATTGGCGGGGGCTTTGCCGCTGACGGTTACATGGTGACCTCGGACCAGACGTTCCTTCGGCTCTTTCCCGAGCGGTCCGCCGGTGCTCCGAACCAGATCATCGTGACCGTGGCGCCGGGTTTTGCTGCGGCAGATGTCATTACGCGGCTGAAAGAGATCCTGCCCGAATACGACACCAAGGTGCGTAGCATCGATGAGGCCGCGCAACGGGACCAGACCTTCCAGACCACGCAGCGTCCGGTTGGCCTCATTCTCGGCTTCGGCATGGTGATCGGGGTGCTGGTCGGCATTGTCATTGTCTATCAGGTGCTTTCGACCGATGTTGCCGACCATCTCAAGGAGTACGCGACGTTCAAGGCTATCGGGTACCCGCAGCGGTTCTTTCTCAGCATCGTGTTTGAGGAAGCGCTCGTGCTGGCGTTGCTCGGCTTCATGCCTGGCTTCACGCTTTCGCTCGGGCTTTACGCACTTGTAGGCGCCAAAACCGGGCTGCCGCTGGCGATGACAGTGTCGCGGGCGGCGCTGGTCTTCTTCGGCACCTTGCTTCTCTGCTCGTTTTCCGGCGCGCTGGCGACCCGCAAGCTCGCGCGCGCCAATCCGGCGGATCTGTTCTGATGACCGGGCGGGAAGAGGTCCCGATCCGTGTGCGCGGGCTGAATCACTGGTTCGGGGTGGGCGAAGCCGCCAAGCAGGCGCTCTACGACATCGATCTCGAAATCGGGCGAGGGACGCTGACGGTGCTGATGGGGGCTTCCGGTTCCGGCAAGACGACGCTCCTGACCCTGATCGGCTGCCTGCGGCATGTTCAGGATGGCAACATCCAGCTGCTGGGCCGGGAGTTGGCTGGCGCAGAGGAGGCAGAACTCGTCCGGATGCGCCAGCGCGTCGGGTTCATCTTCCAGGCGCACAATCTGCACGACAGCCTGACGGCCATGCAGAACTGTCGCATGGGGCTTGAGGTGCATGGACCGGCGGCGATGCGATTCTGGCAGGAAGCCTGTGCCGAACTCCTGACCCTTCTGGGGCTCGGAGAACGGCTTGATTATCTGCCCGGCAATCTTTCAGGCGGGCAGAAGCAGCGCGTGGCCGTTGCGCGGGCGCTGATCGGCAACCCTGACATCGTATTTGCGGATGAGCCTACCGCTGCGCTCGACAGGGAAACGGGGCTTCAGGTCGTCCGGATGCTGAAAGCCCTCGGGCAGGCACGTGGCACCACCACGCTGATGGTGACGCACGATACCCGCATTATGGACCTTGCCGACCGGATTCTGACCCTCGAGGACGGGCGTCTGGTGGGCGATGAGTGGACTGTTACTCCATGAACCAGCCGTGGCTGGCGACCAGCGACTGGCCGGTCAGCGCATTGGTCTTGAAGGCGGCGAAGGTGTGGGCGACCTCGGCAATATCCTCGACGGTGGTGAACTCGCCATCGACGGTGCCGCCGAGCATGACCTTCTTGACCACATCCTGTTCCGAAATGCCGAGCGTTTTCGCCTGCTCGGGAATCTGCTTGTCGACCAGCGGCGTCCGCACGAAGCCCGGGCAGACCACATTGGCGCGCACGCCATGTTCGGCACCTTCCTTGGCGATGACGCGGGCGAGGCCGAGCAGGCCGTGCTTGGCCGTCACATAGGCCGACTTCAGCGGCGAGGCTTCCTTCGAATGCACCGAACCCATCATGATGATGGCACCCTTGCCGGCCTTGTACATATGCGGAAGGCAGGCCTTGGTGGTCAGGAAGGCGCCGTCGAGATGGATCGCCAGCATTTTCTTCCAGTCGGCGAAAGGAAAATCCTCGATCCGGTGGATGCTCTGGATGCCTGCGTTGGAGACGAGCACATCGATCCGGCCCCAGGTGTCGATCACCTTCTGGATGCCGGCGTTGACCTGGTCCTCGTTGGTGACATCCATCGCAATGCCGATGGCCTCGCCGGTGCCGGCCTTGCCAAGCTCGGCTGCGGCCTTTGCGGCGCCGTCGGCGTTGAGGTCGGCGATGACGATCTTCGCCCCGTCCTCGATGAACCGCCTGGCGATGGCAAACCCGATGCCGCTCGCCGCACCGGTGATGACGCAAACCTTGTCCTTTACCGTCAGTGACATCACTTCAACTCCTTCATTTATACGGGACAGTCAGGGGTGGCCTGGCCCTGTCGGGCCTCTGGCCGGTGAGAATGGGTGGCGCGAAGTGGACAGGAGGGCGATCCTTCCCGCTCACGGCTTGGGGAGATCGGCGGTCGCATCGACGACAACCAGATCCTCGTGCATCGACTTTCGCTCGATGAACTTGCGATGATGGAGCGCGTACCGGGCGTCGACAGCGCCGGCGTTCCAATGTTCGAGCATGGAGCGGCGGGAAAACTCATAGTCCCTTGATGAGAGTTCGTGGACGGCGGGACGATGGATCAGATGCACGATCGTCATCCTGCCGGGATGGGACGCTTGCATGAGAAGCCGCACGTCGTCGGAATCCCGCAGGTCCGCCGGCAAACGTTCGTAGAGACGGTGCATCGCGGCACGGGCCCTGATGAGTTCGGAAACCCGGTCCGTCGTGTAGCGTGTGCGGCTGGAAAACCGGATGTCCTTCTCGCGACTTTCGACGTCCCAGACGCTTTGCGGCGTCTCGCCGCGCGCGCTGAACAGATCAAACTGGAAAACCAACGAATCCGTGTGCCGGTCGTGGTTGTCGAGCACATATTGCAGCGGGGTATTGGAAACGATGCCGCCGTCCCAATAAGGTTCGCCATCAATTTCCACATGCGGGAAACCGGGCGGCAGCGCGCCGCTCGCCATGATGTGCTCCGGGCGGATCGTCCGCTCGGTGTTGTCGAAATAGATCTGATTGCCGGTGCGCACATTTACCGCGCCGACGGCAAACCGTACATTACCGCTGTTGAGAATGTCGAAATCGACGAGTTCGAGCAGCGTGTCACGCAAGGGCGCGGTGTCATAATAGCTCAGGGCGGCGGGCGAACCCGCCGGCAGCATATAGGGCGGGGGTACGCGCAATTCGAAGAACCCCGGTGCGCCTGAGGCGACGATGTGACCTGCGCTCATCGCATTGAGATACTGCCGCGGAACCAGCCCGCCGGCAAAGTCCGACAGGAAACGCATTCCCGGATTGCCGGAACTCACCCGCTCCCAGAAAGCGCGCAGGCGCTCAACCTGGTGTTCGGGTCTGTTTCCGGCAATGATTGCCGCGTTGATGGCGCCGATGGAAATGCCAGCGACGTAATCGGGCAGATAACCGGCCTTCGTCAGAATTTCGTAGCCGCCGGCCTGATAGGCACCCAGGGCGCCGCCGCCTTGAAGAACAAGGACCTTGCGACTGCGCTTGCTTTCGCTTGTCATGATCGTCTTCGGTGATGATTTGGGGTTTGCTGTCCAATAGGACGCTCATCAAGACAACGACTCTGACCTGCTTTTGGTTCCCAACTTTCTTGCCGGGGCGGCCCCGGGCCCGCCTGTCCTGCGGCGATCTATACCCTGAGACCCGTTGTGGTGGCCAGAAAACGCCGGATGTCTTCCATCGCACCGAAGCGGAAGGCGCCAACGTGGCCAGCATCGGGATAGCGCTCAAAACGCTTGGGTTCCGGCGTCAGCATGAACAGCCGCTCGCCGTCGGTGATCGGAATCACCTGATCTTTTTCGCCATGCAGGATCAGCACGGGCATCTTCACCTGCGGAATTGCGAGATCCGAGCGAAACGGGTGGTTGAGGAGAAGGCCGACCGGCAGCCAGGGATAGGTTGCCGAGGCGCGGTCGAGTACGGAGACGAAGGGCGAATCGAGGATGAGCGCTGCCGCGCCACCGCCTGCGGCAAGTTGCGTTGCAATGCCGGTTCCAAGTGACTCACCGAAGATGATGCGCGGATGCCCGGGAAAGCGCCGCTCTGTCTCGGCAAAGATCGCTTTTGCATCGGCGACAAGAGCGGTTTCAGCGGGTTCACCGCCTGACCCGCCATAGCCTCTATAATGGAAGGCGATGAGGCCGGCGCCCCCCGAGGTCAGCAGCCGGAAGCGTTCCGCCCGCCGCATCAGCGTACCCGCATTGCCGTGAAAATAGACGAACACCGGCGCATCAGGGCGGGCCGGGGGGATCTGCCAGCCGGTCAGGCCTATGCCGTCCCGGGTCTTGAAGGTTGTTTCCGTTGCCTGGGGCAGACCGGCATTGGCGATCACCGGCGCGGCGGGATCGACACGGAAGATAAAGTGCTTCTGGTTGAAGCCCATATAGGCAGCCGCAGCGATATAACTGCTCACGGCCAGTGCGGCTAGGATGCTCAGGGACCGGCGAAGCAGGCGGCGCGCCATGCGCAACTCCGTGATGGAACGAAAAGGGCGGGGCCAAACCCGCCCTGATCCGTTCGGCACACCGGCCTAGTGGGCCAGCGCTTTCACGATTTCCTCGGTCATCTTCTTGGCGTCCGCCAACAGCATCATCGTGTTGTTGCGGTAGAACACCTCGTTGTCGATGCCAGCATAACCGACGCCGCCCATGCCGCGCTTGACGAACAGCACATTGGCCGCCTTTTCGACATCGAGCACGGGCATGCCGTAGATGGGCGATGTCTTGTCCGTCTTGGCGGCAGGGTTGGTCACGTCATTCGCGCCGATGACGAAGGCGACATCCGCCTGGCCAAACTCGGAGTTGATGTCTTCGAGTTCGAACACCTCGTCATAAGGAACGTTCGCTTCGGCGAGCAGCACGTTCATGTGGCCAGGCATACGGCCTGCAACCGGGTGAATGGCGTATTTGACCTCGACGCCTTCCTTTTTCAGCATGTCGGCCATTTCGCGAAGCGCGTGCTGGGCCTGCGACACGGCCATACCGTACCCCGGCACGATGATGACCTTCGAGGCGTTCTTCATGATGAAGGCCGCATCCTCCGCAGAGCCCGCCTTGTAGGGCCGCGCTTCCTTGGCGCCGCCAGCCGCCGCCGCGCCGGCATCCGAGCCAAACCCGCCGAGGATCACTGACAGGAAGGCGCGGTTCATCGCCTTGCACATGATGTAGCTGAGGATTGCACCCGAAGACCCCACCAGCGCGCCGGTGATGATCAGCGCGAGATTGCCCAGCGTGAAGCCGATGCCTGCCGCTGCCCAGCCCGAATAGGAGTTCAGCATCGAGACGACGACCGGCATATCCGCACCGCCGATCGGAATGATCAGCAGAACGCCCAGGGCGAAGCTGACCAGCACGATCAGCCAGAAGGAAAATGCCGATTCCGTGCCGATGAACAGGCCGATCAGCACGACCAGCAGCACGGCAAGGCCGATGTTGATGGCATGACGCTGCGGCAGCATGATCGGTGCGCCGGACATGCGGCCATCAAGCTTCAGGAAGGCGATGACCGAGCCGGTGAAGGTGATCGCGCCGATTGCTGCGCCGAGCGCCATTTCAAAGAGGCTCGCGCCCTTGATCGCGCCCGGAAGGCCAATCCCAAAAGCTTTCGGCGCATAGAGCGCCGCCGCCGCGACAAACACGGCGGCAAGGCCAACGAGGCTGTGGAAGGCCGCGACAAGCTGCGGCATCGCCGTCATGGCGACCCGCTTTGCCAGCACCGCCCCGATGCCACCGCCGATGCCGACGCCGACGAGCAGGTAGAGCCAGTTCATGAAGCCGGCGGGCGGGGCCATCAGCAGGGTGGTCGCCACGGCGACGCCCATGCCGATCATGCCATAGCGGTTGCCCTGCTGCGAGGTCGTCGGGTGGGACAGGCCACGCAGCGACAGGATGAACAGCACACCGGCGGCGAGGTAGAGAAGATTGGCGAGATTGGCACCCATCAGATCAGCCCTTCTTCTTGTACATCGCCAGCATCCTCTGCGTGACGAGGAAGCCGCCGAAAATATTCACGCAGGCGAAGATCAGCGCGAGAAGCCCGAACAGCACAGCCCAGCCCGAGCCGCTGTCCACCACCTGTACGCCTGTTGCGAGCAGGGCGCCCACCACGATCACCGAAGAAATCGCGTTGGTGACGCTCATCAGCGGCGTATGAAGCGCCGGTGTCACCGACCAGACGACGTAATAGCCAACGAAGATCGCCAGCACGAACACCGCAAAGCGGAAGATGAAGGGATCGACCGCGCCGCCCGTGGCGGACGATACCGCCGCGCCTGCCGCGTCGCCCGCAGCGACGAGCGAATCCAGCGCGGCCTGCGCCTTGTCCGCCTGCGCCTTGGCAGCGGCGGCGGCAAGGCGGGCCTGTTCGAGAAGTTCAGCGTGTGTTGCCATGATCTTTCCCTCAGGCCTTGAGCTGGAACATCGGATGGACGAGCGCACCGTCGCGCGTCAGAAGTGTTGCCTTCACCAACTCGTCGTCCCAGTTCACGGCGAGTTTCTTGTCCTTCTTGTCGATCATCGTATCGAGGAAGGCGACAAGGTTCTTGGCGTAAAGGCTGGACGCGGTCTGCGGCAGGCGCATGGCAAGATTGCCATAGCCCAGGATGAGCACGCCATTGGCGGTGGTGACGAGTTCGCCCATCTTCGACTGCGTGGTGTTGCCGCCGCGCTCGACCGCCAGATCGACGATGACCGAGCCGGGTTTCATCGAGGCGATCATCGCGTCGCTGATCAGCTTCGGCGCCGGACGTCCGGGGATCAGGGCGGTCGTGATGACGATATCCTGCTTGGCGATATGGCTGGCGGTGAGTTCCGCCTGCTTGGCCTGATATTCCCGAGACATTTCCTTGGCGTAGCCACCTGCGGTCTGCGCCTGCTTGAACTCCTCGTCCTCAACGGCAAGAAACTTGGCGCCGAGCGATTCCACCTGCTCCTTCGTCGCGGGGCGAACGTCGGTTGCGGTCACGATGGCGCCGAGACGGCGGGCGGTCGCAATGGCCTGCAAACCGGCGACGCCGACGCCCATGATGAAGACCTTGGCTGCGGGCACGGTGCCGGCGGCAGTCATCATCATCGGGAAGGCGCGTCCGTAGGCGGCTGCCGCATCAATGACGGCGCGGTAGCCCGCAAGGTTCGCCTGGCTGGACAGCACGTCCATCACCTGCGCACGGGTGATGCGCGGCATCAACTCCATGGCGAATGTGGAGACACCCAGGTCGGCCAGCGGCTGGATCTTGTCGGCGTTGTTGTAAGGATCCATCGAGGCGAGCGCGAGCGCGCCCTTCCTGATACCCTTGAGTTTTGCCGGATCGGGCCGCGAGACGCCGAGCAGGATATCCGCCTCGCCGAGTGCGGATTTCAATGCCGCAGCGCTGGACGCGATGGTTGCGCCGGCGCCGGCAAAATCCTCGTCCGGGAAGGACGAGAGGCGACCGGCGCCCGTTTGCACCGTCACGCTCGCGCCCAGTCCGACAAGCTTCTTGATGGTGTCAGGCGTGACGGCGACACGCGGTTCGCCCGCCTTGGATTCGTCGAGGACAACGATGCGCATCAGGCATCCTCACTTCATCAGTTGAGGAGAAGGACCGGCAGTGCTTGCACCGGCCCCGCGACAATCAGAGGGTCACGCCTGTGCCGAGCAGCAGGATCGTGAGGAACAGTGTCAGCGCCCAGGGAATCAGCGCGGTCATCGAGCCGATGAAGAGCAGCGCGATCGGGATGATGATGGACGCCCATTTCGTCAGGCCGATGAAACGTACATACGTGCGCTCATGCTCGGCGTAATCGTTGTCGACAGCGTGCGAAATGTCATGTCCGGCCATGGGGTCCTCTTGTGGCGTTCTTGATCGTTACGGGGTCGGGCACGGCTGCGCCCGGACCAATCCGAAAATTCGATGGGCCTGACCCTAAACGATGGTCCGCCGGGCTGCAATGCGCGACGGCCATATTTTGAACATCACCGCGCCAGTTCCGCCGCGTGGAGCGCATCCGCCTGAAGGTTTGCGACGGCATCGGACGAGAAACTGCCCATGGCTGTATTGAAGAGGCGATAGAAATTCAGTTCCGCGTTCAGATGAAGGAACACGGCTCCCAATCCGATGGCGGCGCGATCCATGAACAGGAACTCGCGCGGGATGGTCAGCGCCCCGTGCCTGCGCAGTTCCTGGCGGACGCGAAACACCTCGCGGCGGCCATATTCCGACGGCTTCACCCCATCGGCGATGGTTCGGGCGCGGTCATCCAGCAGGGGGCCGAAGATGAAGCGTGCCCAGATGTTCAGCGTATCGACCAGCGCCGGGGACAGCTTCCGGAAGCCCCAGGTCTCGTAGGCATGAACGATCCGGTCACGCTCGCCCGTTCGCAAGCCCTCGTAAAGATCGACAACGCCGCCGACAAACCGAGGCGGGAAAATGCGGATGCAGCCGTAATCGAGCAGGTTGATGCCGCCGGGCGCGCCGTCGTCATCAAAGACGGTATAGTTGCCAAGATGCGGGTCGCCATGGATCACGCCGTGGCGGATGAAGGGCAGCCACCAGGCCTGAAACATCGCCTGCGCAAGGCGGTTACGCACGTCTGCGGTTGCCTCCTTGTGCGTCAGCATCCGTGTGCCATCCAGCCATTCGAGCGTCAGCAGACGCCGCGTCGACAGGGCATCCACCACGCGCGGCACCCGCACCAGCGGTTCATCGGCCAGCATCGCGCCATAGAGCCGGGCGTGGCCGGCCTCGCGGACATAATCGAGTTCCTCGCGCACCCGGTCGGCGATCTCATGCGCAACTTCGCTGGTGTCGATCACCCCGTCGAATTGCCGGTGCAGCGCGAAAAGCAGCTTCAATTGCTGGAGATCGGCCTCTACCACCGAGGCCATATCCGGATATTGCAGCTTGCAGGCAACGCGCATGCCGTCGGGCAGGGTGGCCTTGTGGACCTGTCCGAGAGAGGCTGCTGCCGCGGCAGTCCGGTCGAACGACGCAAAGTGCTTCTGCCAATCCGCTCCGAGTTCGGAGGCCATGCGCCGCTTGACGAACACCCAGCCCATGGCCGGCGCATCGGCCTGAAGCGTCTGGAGTTCGGCGGCGTAATCAGCGGGCAAGAGGTCCGGGATGGTCGCCATCAGCTGCGCCACCTTGACCAGCGGGCCCTTGAGCCGGCCAAGAGCCAGCCGCAGCAAGGCGGCCTCGCCCGAACTGTCGCCGCCGAACAGGCGCGTACCGGCCATGCGCGCGGCAACGCCGCCGACATTGGCGCCAACTTTCGCATAGCGGCCCATGCGGGCGGAAAGGCGGTTCTGTTCGGGATCGTCAATCATGAAGAGACAATAAGCATGCCGCTGTGATTCAGCCATATTCATGGGATTCTCTCCGGGCGATTTTTTGGCGGGAGCCGGGATGAGATCGATCGTGTTTGCGGGGCTTCTGGCCCTGTCGGTGCCCGGCGTTTGCCTCGCCCAGCAGTCCATACGCGCCTGGCCGGACCGGTTGGTTGCTGCGGCGAATAGCCAGATCGGTGTCACGCTCCGGTATGATCCGGCCTATGAGACGCTTGCCTTTCCGGGTGGCGATGTGCCGCGGGAGAAGGGCGTGTGCACCGATGTCGTGGTGCGCGCCTATCGCGATGCCTTTGGCGTGGATCTTCAGGCACTGGTGAATGCGGATATGAAAACGGCGTTCGGCGTCTATCCCAGAACGTGGGGGCTCACCCGACCCGATACGAATATCGATCACCGCCGTGTCGGCAATCTCAGGACCTATTTCACGCGCAAAGGGCAGTCTCTGCCCGTGACAAAGGCTGGCCGGGACTACAATCCGGGCGATATCGTGACCCAGATGCTGCCGGGCAATCTGCCGCATATCGTGCTGGTTTCGGACAAGACCGGAGCTTCCGGCGTGCCGATGGTGATCCACAACATCGGCGCGGGTGCGCGGCTGGAGGACACGCTGTTCGCCTATCCGATCACTGGACACTATCGATATCGGCCGCCACACATCTGAGGCCAAGGCGCGGGCCAGTTGTCCCTGATCCAGTGTGCCAGCGGGTCCTCGCTGATTTCGCCGGCGGCAAGCGCGGGACGGCGTTTGTTGTCAGCGCAAGGCCGACGCAATTGAGGATCCCAGCAACTCGTCGGTCATCCGGCTGGCATCGATCACGGATGACTGGCTGAGCGAAGAGCCGACCTCCTGATTGGGATAGCGCATGGGATCAGGCAATACCGTTACGATCTGTTTGCCCAGTGCGCGCGCGGCCCCAATCTCGAACAGGGCTAACTTGCCTTCGCCTTCCCGCTCGGGGACAACAAAGACGACCGCGTCCGACTTCTTGATCGCGCGGATGATCTGATCGTCCCACCGTTTGCCGGACTGGAGATCGCAGCTCGAATCGAAGACCTTCAGCCCGGCTTTGCCGAGAATCCGGGTCAGCCGTTCGGCCATCGGTCGATCCTTGCTGTGATACGACACGAAAACATTTCTCATGGCAGCGCTCATCTCACGCACCCCCTGAACCGCCCGCACGTTTCTTCACATCGGCAAAGTATGCACCGATGTTGTTAATTTCCACCACGTTCTTTGCGCGCAGGAATGTTGCACCACCCTTTTCACGCTCAACGTTCTCAAGCGAGACCTGGTAGAGTACCGCGACGATCCGTTTCCCGAGGGCGCGCGCCGCCCCAATCTCGACCCATAGCCAATTTCTGTCGACAGACCATGGCGTCAACAGGACGACGAGTTCATCGCATCTGGGCATTTCATCGAAAATCTGCTGTTCGATATCATCGCCGCTTTTCAGATGGTCCACATCAATGAAAGTTGCCGCGCCGCAGTCCGCTTTCAACCGCGCGGCAATCTGTTCTGCGACCCAGCGATCCGCAGAGCCGTGCGAGATGAAGACCCGGTAGCCCATACGTTATCCCATGGCTTCCAGCTCGGCGATCATGCCCTCGATCATGCCAAGCCCGATCTGCCAGAAGGCCGGGTCGCGGGCATCGAGCCCGAACGGGGCCAGCAATTCGGAATGGTGCTTTGTTCCGCCGGCCTTCAGCAGCGCGAAGTAGTTCTCGACGAACTTCGGATCGGCCTTCTGATAGACGCCATAAAGCGAATTCACGAGGCAATCACCGAAGGCGTAGGCATAAACATAGAAGGGCGAATGGATGAAGTGGGGGATGTAGGACCAGTAGACCTCATAGCCCTCGCCGAGGCGGATGGAGGGGCCAAGGCTTTCGGCCTGCACACTCATCCAGATGTCATTGAGCTGGTCGGCGGTCAGTTCCCCCTCCTTGCGCGCGGTGTGGACCTTGCGCTCAAAGGTGTAGAAGGCGATCTGACGGACGACCGTGTTGATCATGTCCTCGACCTTGCCGGCGAGCAGCGCCTTCTTCTGGCGCGGATCGGTGGTGCCGGAAAGGACCTTGCGGAAGGTCAGCATCTCGCCGAACACACTTGCCGTCTCGGCGAGGGTCAGCGGGGTCGGAGCCATCAGCGCGCCGTTCGGGGCGGCCAGAACCTGATGTACGCCGTGACCGAGTTCATGAGCCAGCGTCATCACATCGCGCGGCTTGCCCTGGTAGTTGACCAGCACGTAAGGGTGCGATGAGGGCACGGTGGGGTGGGCAAAGGCGCCCGGTGCCTTGCCGGGGCGGACGGGAGCGTCGATCCAGCCCTCATCGAAGAAGCGCTTGGCAATGGCGGCCATCTCTGGTGCAAAGCCACGATAGGCGTCGAGCACCGTGTCGCGCGCCTCGTTCCAGGGAATGGTGCGCTGCTCGACGGTCGGCAGCGGCGCATTGCGATCCCAGAACTCAAGCTGGTCCTTGCCGAACCATTTCGCCTTCAGGGCATAATAGCGGTGTGACAGGCGCGGATAGGCCGCGCGCACGGCCTCCACCAATGCATCGACCACCTCGCGCTCAACGCGATTGGCGAGGTGGCGGGAATCGGCGACATCCTCGAAACCGCGCCAGCGATCGGAAATTTCCTTGTCTTTTGCCAACGTGTTGGTGATCAGCGCGAAGGTGCGGATGTTGTCACGGAAAGTCTTGGTCAGGGCCTCGGCTGCGGCCCTGCGCTTGGCCTCGTCGCGATCCTGCATGAAGTTTAGGGTCGGTTCGAGCGTCAGTTCCTTGCCGTCGATGGTGAAGCGCAGCGCGGCGATCGTCTCGTCGAACAGCCGATTCCAAGCCGCGCGGCCGGAGACGGATTTTTCGTGGAAGAGTTGCTCGATCCGGTCATCGAGCTGATAGGGCTTCTCCTTGCGGATGTCCTCCAGCCAGGGCGCGAACTGGTTGAGCGGGCGGGTCAGCACCAGCGTTGCAAAGAGATCGTCGTCGAGCCGGTTGAGTTCGAGCTGGAAGAAGATGAGTTCGGAGCTTGCTGCCGTGATCTTTTCCTGCGCGTCACCATAGAACTTGCCTCGCGCAGGGTCGGTCGTATCGCTGGCATAAACGAGGCCGGCGTAAGAGATGACGCGTCCGAGCCGGTCCTCAATGCTCTCGTATTCGCGGATAGCCTCGGTCAGGCGCTCGGCGCCGTCGCGACGCTGCGCGATCTCGGCGATCTTGCCGCGATAGGCCTCAGCAAAACGGCGGCAGGCCGGTTCCAGCGCGGCCAGATCCTTCAGGTACCCTTCCGAATCCATCGCAGGATAGAGATGGGTCAAGTTCCATTCGGGCAGTGATTCGGAATGTTCTGCCGCCCCGGCGGCTCCCGGCTGGAAGGTGATCCCCTTGTCTCCACGCATTGCTTTCGCTCCAGTTTGAGGCCGTTTCCACCCTATATCGGGATTTGTCCGGCGATCGGCAACATAATTACCGCACTGCGATCATGATTTACGGCCCGTTTACGGAAGAAGCGCACAGTGCATCAAAAGGAGACAGCACCCGGCTGGCCTCCCTTCGCACTGGGGACAGAAATTGATGACGGCTTGTGTACTGATCGTCGATGACGATCCGATTCAGCGTCGCCTGCTGACCGAGATGGTCCGCCGGTTCGGCTATGAGCCGGTGGCCGTGGAAAGCGGCACCGCAGCGCTGGACAAGCTCGCCTCCGGGCAGGATTTTGCCGCCGTCGTGCTTGATCTTGTCATGCCGGATCTCGACGGCATGGGTGTTCTCACCCGCATGAAAGAGATGGACGATGCGCCCCCCGTGGTGGTGCAAACCGCGCATGGGTCCATCGAAACCGTCATTTCCGCGATGCGCGCCGGCGCGGTCGATTTCGTGGTCAAACCCGTAGGGGCAGAGCGCCTTCAGGTCTCGATCAAGAACGCCATGCGGGTTGATACGCTGCAAGGCGAGGTGCGTCGCCTGTCCAAACGGGTCACAGGCGCGCTTCAGTTCAAGGATCTTGCCGCCCGGTCATCCGACATGGTGCGGGCCGTCCGCCTTGGCGAGCGCGCGGCCAAATCCGGCATTCCGGTTCTGCTCGAAGGCGAATCGGGGGTCGGCAAGGAAGTGTTTGCCCGTGCGATGCAGGGCGCGTCCGATCGTCGCGGCAAGCCGCTGGTTACGGTCAACTGCGGCGCCATTCCGGCCAATCTCGTCGAATCGATCCTGTTCGGGCATGAGAAGGGCGCCTTTACCGGCGCCACAGAACGGCACGCGGGCAAGTTCGTTGAAGCCTCCGGCGGTACGTTGTTCCTCGATGAGGTTTCCGAATTGCCGCTTGAGGCCCAGGTCAAGCTCCTTCGTGCCATTCAGGAGGGTGAAGTTGATCCGGTGGGCGGGAAACGGACCGTCAAGGTCGACATCCGTCTGATTTCCGCCTGCAACAAGAATCTTCTCGATCTGGTGCGGCAGGGCAAGTTTCGCGAGGATCTGTTCTATCGTCTCAATGTCTTCCCGATCACCATTCCACCGCTGCGCAATCGCCGTGAGGAAATTCCGGAACTCGCGCGCCGCTTCATCACCCGCATTGCTGCCGAGGAAGGTCGCCCCGTGCGCTCCATTTCCGCCGCAGCGCTCGACCTCCTCAAGAAATATGATTGGCCGGGCAATGTACGGCAGTTGGAGAATGTGATGTTCCGCGCTGTCATCCTGTGCGATGCCGACGAGCTGACTGTCGACGAATTCCCGCAGATCGCCCGCGAGGTGGAAGGCTATGAAGCTCGCATTCCGCCCATCGTGACCCCGGCGCCGCGATCCGAGGTTGCCGAGCGCGAGGTGATCCGTGTCGAGGTGCGCGATCCCGGTGCCGTGACGCTGCTCGACAAGACCGGTGATGTGCGCAAGCTCGATGATGTCGAGAACGAAGCGATCAAGTTTGCTATCGACCATTATCGCGGCCAGATGTCGAAAATCGCCCGCAAGCTCGGGATCGGACGCTCGACGCTGTATCGCAAGCTGCGTGATCTCGGCCTCGACGATCTTGCCGATAGCGCGGAGCGGGAATCGGGATCGAGCAACGAGGCGGCCTGAGGATCACGCCCGCCGGCTTTTCTTTGCCGGTCCCGGTGTTGCCGGATCAAATTTTGCGGAGTGTTGCCTTGCGAACGTATCGCGCCATGCGATTGGCCGATATGCTCGCGGGGCAAATCACTTTTCGGATCGGGATGGAGATCGGGGCCGATGACCGTCGGGAAGACAGCCGCATGGCGATTGGCGATTGTTCTGGCCGCATCGACCGCTTCGGTCGCGCTGGCACAGACGGAGCGTCCGCAGTCTCTTTCGCTTGATGCGGTGCCCGAGGTTGAGGTTCATCTGCCCCCGCCGGTGCCGGTGGAGCCACCGCGCCCTGCCGAGATCGAGCTGCCGAACCTGCCTGCGGCGCCGCCGACCATCGCCATCGGCATTCCCGATGCGCCGACAATGCCGCCGCGTCTCTCCGGTACGCCAGACCCGGAAGCGCCCGCCGCGACCACGACACCCGGGCTGCCGGCTGTGGCCAATGTGACGCCGCGCGAGGCTGAGCGGGATCTGCCGATGCCCGCGCTTCCCGCAGAGCCTCCGGCCCGCCCGCTGATCGTTGCCATTCCCGATACGCCGGCGATGCCGCCGCGCCTCTCCGGCACACCAGATCCGGAAGCGCCTGCTGTGCGGGTCGAGCGGGTTCCGGCGCCGCCGGCGATTGCCATTGCGCCCCCCCCTGTCCCTGTCGTGACGCCGGCCATTCCTGCCGTGCCGCCCGCAGCATTGGTCCCGCCCACCGTTCTGCCTGACCGGGCCGGCCTTGCCGCCGCGTTCGAGACCGTCTGGCGGGCGCAGTCCCTGCCAAACAGTGTGATGCAGGGGGTGCGTGCCTTTTACGATGCGCCGGATGCCACGGCGCTCTGGACCTCGGGCGGAAACCTCACGGCGCGCGGGCGCAGCGTCGTCGCCCTTGTCGACCGGGCCGCCGAGCATGGGCTCGATCTGGATCGCTTCGCCAAGCTGCGCGGGCTGGTTGAAACGGGGAGCCCTGAAATCCGCGAGATCGCGACCTCGGTTCTGGTCGCGCTTTATGCCCGCGATGCCCGCGGCGGACGTATCAATCCGCAACAGGTCTCGCGCCTGATAACCGCGACGCCCACGTTGCCAGACACCGAAGACGTGCTCGCCGGACTGAAGGCCGCCACGGATGTCGCGGCGGCGCTGGAAGCCTATCAGCCGCGCCACGCCGGCTATCGCGCGCTCAAGGCCAAGCTTGCGCAGATGCGCGCCGCGCAAGATGTTACAGGGATGGTTGCACCGGAGGAAGACACCGGTCGCCGGCGCAAACGGCGCGAGCCGCCCAATCCGGTTGCCGATGTCATTGCCAACATGGAACGCTGGCGCTGGCTGCCAACCGATCTCGGGGCCGAGCACGTCTTCGTCAACATCCCGGCCTTTGCGTTGACGTTGAAGCGCAGTGGTGCGCCTGACCTGACGGCGCGCGTCGTGGTGGGTAAGCCGCAGACGCAGACGCCGGTCTTCTCCGACAAGATGCAGTTCCTTGTGGTCAATCCCTACTGGAACGTGCCGCCGTCAATCGCGCTGAAGGAATATCTGCCGCTGCTTCAGAAAAACCCTTACGCGCTCCAGGCGCGCGGGCTTGAAGTGATCAGCCGGGGCCGGGTGGTTGATCCGGCCACCGTGGACTGGTCGACGGTGGGCCGTTCGGTGGCGATCCGCCAGCCGCCGGGCGAGCGCAACGCGCTGGGGCATATCAAGTTCATGTTCCCGAACCAGCATGCGGTCTATCTGCATGATACACCGAGCCGGGGGCTGTTCGGACGCGACATGCGGGCCTACAGCCACGGCTGTGTGCGCGTGGAAAATCCGTTCCGTCTCGCAGAAGCGGTGCTCGGCGGCAGCCTTTCGGAAGGGCGCCTGCGCTCGATGGTGGGCGGGCCGGAGCGGACGATCAACCTCGACCGGCCGTTGCCGGTGCATCTTGCCTATTTCACCACGGTCGTGGATGCGACGGGGGAGTTGCGCAACTACTCCGATCTTTACGGGCACAATCGTCGGGTGCGCGCCCTGCTGGGGCTCTGACCTCAACCTTTTGGCAACAACCTCATCAAGCCCTATCGCCAATTCGGCGCTTTTTTGCCATGATCCTCACGCATGGAAGTGGAGAGGGCTGCAATCGGGACTGATCGGGCCGGTAACCTGAAGCAGGTTTAACCGGCGGTTAACCACGTCGTCGCAAGTGTCGAACCGGACGTTTGTCCGCAGGTATCGGCGTTGTGCAGAAATTTGGTGAACGACTTGAACGGATCGTGCTTTCGCCGCCGGAGTTACCGGCAGCCGACACATCGCCTGATCGCCGCGATGACCGGCGCATTCGCGATGGTCGCCGCGAGCCCGACGCAGAATGCCGTGGCCAGCGGCGATACCCGCACGATTTCACTCTACCATGCGCATACGCAGGAGAGCATCACCGTTACCTTTCGGCAGCAGGGGTCCTATGACCGCGCCGCGCTCGACAAGCTGAACTGGTTCCTGCGCGATTGGCGCAAGGATGAGCCGACGCAGATGGATCCGCGGCTGTTCGATGTGGTCTGGGCCGTCTGGCGCGAGGTCGGGTCCACAGCGGCTATCCGCGTCGTTTCGGCGTATCGTTCGCCTTCCACCAACGAAATGCTGCGTCGCCGCTCCTCCGCTGTCGCCAAGAGCAGCCAGCATATCGCCGGAAAGGCGATGGATCTGCACATGCCGGATGTCTCGATGGCGAAGGTGCGGGAGATCGGGATGCGGCTCCAGAACGGCGGCGTTGGCTATTACCCGACCGCCGGTACACCGTTCGTCCATCTTGATGTCGGCTCCGTCCGCTCCTGGCCGCGAATGCCACGCCAACAGCTGGAGCGCCTGTTCCCCGATGGCAAGACGGTGCACCTGCCTGCCGATGGTAGGCCGCTGCCGGGGTACGAACTGGCGATGGCGGAAATCCAGTCGCGAGGCGGATCGGCCTTCTCCTATGCCGATGTCACCAGCCCGCGTCGCAGCCTCTGGGCCATGCTGTTTGGTGGCGAGGACGAAGAGCTTGAGGCGGTGCCCGCGCGTGGTCGCCGTGGTCGTGGCGCCCCGGCGCGCTCCGCTCCCGCGCGGCAGGTTGCGAGTGCGCCGGCCACCGCTGGCGGCGACAGTTCGAGCGTCTATGCCGTTGGCGCGCCCGCCCAGCCGCAGGCTGTCGCCGTTGCGCCGGCGACGGTTCGTCCGGCGCCCAAGCCAGAACCCGTCGAGGATGTGCCGGTGCGCGAGACGAAGGTGACCGCTGTTGCGGCCCTGCCGGAGGAAAAGTCGGCGGTTGCCGAACGCGCGCTTGTCAGTCTGCCATCGCCGCCGCGCCGTCCGTCCGATCTGGTTGCGACCGCGCTGGCCGCCGCGCAGGTGCCTACCCCGCCGGAGCGGCCCTCGCAGGTTGCGCTGGCGGAGGCCAACGCGACGGCTTTTGCGCCTGATCCCTCGTCGACCGCCGCTGGCCGGAGTGGTCTGCCTGCGGCGATCACCAGCGGCACGTTGAGCGAGACCACGAGCCTCAAAGTGGCGCATGTGCCTGTGCCACCGCTGCGTCCGGCGTTGTCTGGCACGGCCAGCGCGGCCATGCCCGTGCAACAGGCAAAGGCGCAGGGTTATACGGTGAAGCTCGATTCTGCCGCGCTCTCGACGCTTATTGCCACGGCAGCTGCGCCGAAACGCGCCGCCAGGGTTGATACGCCGAATATGAAGCAGGCGGCCGGCGGCAATATCGTCGCGGGAAAATTCACGTCCGAGCAGGGCAATGCACCGGAAGGCCGTTTCACCGGAGCGTTGACGCGTCCGGTGACGCCGGCCTTCACGCGACGTGCGGAATAACGCTCCGCGCGCTCAACCTTCCATGCCGAGTGCCTGCATGTAGAGCGTCAGGATTTCGTCCTGCTCCTTGCGCTCGTTCTGGTCCTGCTTCCTGATCGAGACGATCTTGCGCAGCACCTTGGTGTCGAAGCCGTTGCCCTTGGCCTCGGCATAAACATCCTTGATGTCATCCGAAATGTTCTTCTTTTCCTCTTCGAGACGCTCGATGCGTTCGATGAAGGCCTTCAGCTGGCCAGCGGCGGCGGAAGAAATGTCGTCCATGGTGATCCCCGGAATTCGTGACTGTTGAGGCGAGGCGTCGTCGCAAAGCCGATTCGGCCCGTCAATCTTTGGTTAGCCGTGATGTTTGAAGGCTTCCTTGAAGGCGTCCTTCTGGGCCTGTGTCGCTTCGGTCTGGTGCTGCGCTTTCCAGTCCTCGTAAGGCATCCCGTAGACCGCAGTCCGGGCATCATCGCGGCTGAGGTCGAGGCCTTTTTCGTCTGCCGCATCCTTCAGCCAGTTGGCGAGGCAGTTGCGACAGAATCCGGCGAGGTTCATCATGTCGATGTTCTGGGCATCGGTGCGCTTTTTCAGATGGGCGATCAGGCGGCGGAAGGCGGCTGCTTCCAGTTCGGTGCGGGTCGTCTGGTCCAGCGTGTCATAAGCCATGTCTTGGTCCTTTCGTTTGCCCGTTTGTCCCCCAATCCTTGACGAAAGAAAAGGGCATGTTTCGTCGCGGCCGATTGCGGCTCGACGGAACGACAGGCCCGGATTAAGGCTGGGGCATGAACCACACTGCTGCCCGCCATCGTTTCGCAATCCCTTTTGGCGGCCTGGTTCTTGGCGCCATTTTCATGGGCTGTTCGCCGATCTTCGTCCGGATGACCGATGTCGGGCCATTCTCCTCGGCATTCTGGCGTGTTGCGCTGGCGCTGCCGCCACTCTGGTTCTGGCAGAGGCTTGCGCGGGAACCGGCGGTGACGAACAGATCCGCGTTCCTGAAAGCAGCGGCCTTTGCCGGTGTAGCCTTCGCCGGTGACCTGATGTTCTGGCATCTGTCCATTCTGAACACGACGATTGCCAATGCGACGCTGCTGTCGACCATGGCGCCCGTCTGGGTGTTTCTGGCGGCTTTTGCCTGGTTCGGCCAGCGCCTGCGTGGGGTCGAGGTGATCGGCCTCGCCATCTGCCTGCTCGGGGGTGCGCTGCTGATCCGCGACAGTTTCGAGATCGACCGAACGCGGCTTGTCGGCGATCTTCAGGGTGTTGCCACCTCGCTGTTCTTCGGCCTTTACATCGTGGGCATCAACGAAGCGCGCAAGTACGGTGGCCCGGCGCGAATCACATTCCTCTCCACCGCGATTACGGCGGTCCTGCTCCTTGGCGTCGCGATCACATCGGGCGAGCAGGTGCTGCCGGGGCGTCTGGCAGGCTGGATTCCGCTGTTCGGCCTTGCGCTGGTCTCACAAGCGGCGGGACAGGGATTGCTTGCCTACGCTTTAGGCAAGTTGCCCGTTGCATTTTCATCCCTTGTGGTATTTCTGGAAGCGCTTGCTGCTGCGGCGCTGGGGTGGCTCGTGTTTTCCGAGCGGCTTGGGCTTTGGCAGTGGCTGGGAGGTTGTCTCGTACTTTTCGGAATTTGGCTTGCCCGGCCGACAGTGGCTGAGGCCGTGCCGGACGGGTCGGACTCGGGCAATTGATGACGAACGCGATTACCGAAATGCGTACCTTGGCGCGCGGAGCTTTTGACGATCTGCTGGATGCGGCGGCGGCCAGAAAGTTTCTTCCGCGTCACCTGCCGGCGCCCCCCATTTCCGGACGGGTGATTCTGCTTGCCGGCGGCAAAGCTGCGGCCAGCATGGTGGAGGCGGCGGAAAGCCATTATCTTGATACACTCGGATTGCCGCCTGAACGCCTCACAGGTGTTGCGGTCACCTGTTATGCCCACGGTCGGCGGACGCGAAGAATTCCGGTGATCCAGTCGGGCTATCCGCGGCCCGATCTTTTCGGTGTCGCCGGTACCGAGCGGATGCTGGCGCTGGCCGATTCCGCCGGGTTTGATGATCTGGTCGTCGTGATGCTCAGCGCGGGGGCGGAAGCCAATCTGGTTGCGCCCGCGCGCGGCCTTTCCCTGATGGACAAACAGCGCATTGGCGATGAACTCCTGCGGGCCGGCGCCAGCCGCGCCGACATGACCCGGGCGCTGGGCCCGATGTCGGCGATCAAAAGCGGCGGGCTTGCGCTGCGGGCCGCGCCGGCGGAGGTCGTCACCATCGTTCTGCCTGATGGCACGGGTGATGCCATGGCGGAGGTTGGCGGCGCGCCGAGCGTGCCCCTGCGCATCACGCGACAGGACTCCCGCGCGGTGCTTGAGCGCTATCGTGTGACCCCGACCGGGGCTGCCGAGGCGCTGTTCGGCGGGGACCATGATGACGGCCTGTCGGGTGTCGACAAGCTGCGGGTCAGTCCGCTTCGCATCGGTCTTGATGCTGCGGACCTGCTCTCCGTGGCCGGGCGCCGGCTGATGCAGAATGGCTATGACGTGCGGGATCTCGGGCTATCGCCGGCCAGCGACGCCCGGCATGTTGCGCTCGCCCATGCGACGCTTGCGCTTGAAGCGCGAGCCGCGAACCGCAAGACTGCCATTCTATCCTGCGGGCGGCTCCTGACCGCCTCCAGCCGGCCTGGCGAGACCGGCCCCAATCTCGAATATGCCCTGATGCTGGCCAATACCTTGCGAGGAGCTACAGGTATTGTGGCGCTGTCGGCGGGGACGGACGGGACGGATGGCGGCGTGGGCCAGCCGACCGATGCCTGCGGCGCCCTGATTGATCCGGTGACCTTGCAGAGAATGGAACAGGCCGGGGTGGACGCGGGGCGTCATCTGGACAATAACAGGTCCGCTCACGCCTTCCGGGCGTCGGGTGATTGTATCGTGACCGGACCCACCTGCACCCATGCGAATGATGTCAGGCTCATTCTTGTCAACCCGGCGCTGGACTAGGCACGGGGCGTGCGTGTTTGCGCTCGCGCTGGCCGCGTTCGGGCTCGGTTCGGTCGAGGCGCGGGCAGACCTCAGAATCTGCAATACGACCACCAGCCGGGCAGGCGTCGCCATCGGCTATCAGGATGGCAACACCTGGGTGACGGAAGGCTGGTTCAATCTGCGCCCGAGCGCCTGCGAGGTCATTCTCAAGGGAAAGCTGAACTCGCGCTACTATTATGTCTTCGGGCAGGATTATGATCGGGGCGGCGAATGGAGCGGCCCCAACTATCTCTGCATCCGCGATCCGGAATTTGCCATCCGCGGTCCCCAGAACTGTTTTGCCCGTGGCTATGAACGGGCCGGGTTTCTGGAAATCGATACCGGCGAACAGGCCGACTGGACCGTCGAACTGGGCGAAGGCGGTCTCGTCGGCAGCCGCATCCAATAGCCTTTAGGGAGCAGGACTTGATACGCAACCGCCGCACGAAGCTCATTGCCACGCTCGGGCCCGCATCGCAGGATGACGCTACCGTCGTTGCGCTCGCCCGCGCCGGCGCCGATGTGTTCCGCATTAACATGAGCCATTCCTCGCACGAGGTGCTGCGCGCCCGTGTTGCCCAGATCCGCACGCTCGAAAAGACCGTGGGCCATCCGATCGGCATTCTGGCTGATCTTCAGGGGCCGAAGCTCCGCGTGGGCAAATTCGCGAACGGGCCGGTCATGCTCGAAAACGGCGCCCGCTTTCTGCTCGATTCGGACGAGGCGCCTGGCGACCAGCGCCGCGTGCGTCTTCCGCATCCCGAAATTCTGGGTTCCGTCGGCGTGGGGCATCGCCTGCTTCTGGATGACGGCAAGGTGCTCCTGCGCGTCACGGCGGTCGGACCGGGGTATTGCGAGACGGTGGTGGAGGTTGGCGGGGCCCTCTCTGACCGCAAGGGCGTCAGCCTGCCGGATACGGTGATTCCGGTTGGTGCGCTGACCGAGAAGGATCGGGCCGATCTCGACGCAGCCATTGCAGCGGGCGTTGACTGGATTGCACTGTCCTTCGTGCAGCGCCCGGAGGATGTAGCCGAAGTGCGCAAGGTTGCGCGGGGGCGTGCCCTTGTCATGGCCAAGATCGAGAAGCCGCAGGCGATCGAACGCCTTGAGGAAATTCTTGAGATCTCCGACGCGCTGATGGTGGCGCGTGGTGACCTTGGCGTCGAGATGCCGCTTGAGGTGGTGCCGGGCCTCCAGAAGCGGATCACTCGACTGGCGCGTCGCTATGGCAAGCCGGTGGTGGTGGCAACGCAGATGCTCGAATCGATGATCCAGAGCCCGGCGCCGACCCGTGCCGAGGTTTCGGACGTTGCGACCGCCGTTTTCGAGGGCGCTGATGCGGTCATGCTCTCGGCGGAAAGCGCATCGGGCAAGTTTCCGCTCGAAGCGGTCTCGACCATGAGCCGGATTGCCGAGCAGGTCGAGCGCGACGGCAACTACAAGGTTGTTATCGATGGGCAGCGGACCGACCCCGAACCAACCGGCGCCGATGCAATTGCAGCTGCCGCAAGGACTGTTGCTGAAACGCTTGATCTGAAAGCCATCGTTGCCTGGACGGCCTCGGGCGCGACCGCTCTGCGCATCGCACGCGAGCGGCCCTATACGCCAATCATCATGCTCACCACCTCCGAGCGCACGGCGCGGCGGATGAAGCTTGTCTGGGGCATCAATCCGATCGTCGGCACCGATCCGACCCACACAGCGGATATGGTGCGCCTTGGCACCCGGGCCGCGCGCGATGCAGGCCTTGCCGAGCCGGGACAGCGCATCATCATGGTCGCGGGCGTTCCTTTCGGCACGCCCGGGGCCACGAACATGCTTCGCATCGCCTTCGTCGGCTCGGATGGCTGAGTGCCAGGTTTGATGGCTTTTTGAGCGCAGCCCTGTTCCGGGTGATGTCGCCCGCAGCGGCGCTGTTCAGATAACCCCGCTCAGATATCCTGCCCGATCGTCTCGGGCTTCATCCGCTCGACAACGGCGCGCACATCGTCGAGTTGCGGGTGGATTTCCAGTGCCTTGGAATAAGCGGCATAGGCTGCCTTGGTGTTGCCGATCTTCTGCATCATCAGGCCGAGACCGGCGAGGGCGCCGTAATGTCGGGGTTCGCGCGCCAGTGTGAGGCGCAGGTCACGAAGCGCGCCGTCGTAATCGTCCATCATGAACAGGATCGTCGCCCGCCGGCTGTAAGCTTCGGCCCATTGCGGCTGGAGCATGATGATATGATCGAGGAGTTCGAGCGCGGTTGCGTTGTCATTGCCGCTGGAAACCTGGGTGACGCGCGACATCAGCAGGTTGGCCGAATCGCTGCCAGAGCGCATCCAGCGCTGTTCGATCTGCCGCGCAATGGCGCGCCCTTCGGCGCTGTCCTTGGCCTTGGCCAGGCGCTCGAACAGGGTGTTGAGGGTGGTCGGCTGCGGTGTTTCCCTGCCAGCGGGAGGCTTTGGCGTGGTCCGCTGTTGGGCCAGCGCCGGTAATGCAAGGCCGGCCACGAACAGGGGAATCAGAAAAAAGCGCGTCATGAAAGAACCCTCTCACCCGGAGACGGTATTTTCATGGCGCGCAAAATTCAACTGCCACGCGGGATCAAACCCGCGCGAGGTCATCAGCCCTGGCGGGCCTTGAAGCGCTTCTGCGTCTTGTTGATGATATAGACGCGGCCGCGACGGCGAACGAGCTGGTTATCGCGATGGCGCTTCATCAGCGTCTTCAGGGAATTGCGAATCTTCATCTCAGCACCACTGGCCCCCCGGAAGGGGCCCTACAAAATCAAAAACCAATCGGCGCACGAACCGGGAAGCCCGGCCCTCGCGTTACCCATGACTGACGCCATGACCGGAGAGACCGCCTGAATACGGATTTTGGCGCCGGACGCAACCTTTTTCTTGGTCTCAGGCAGCCTGGCTGGTGCCCGATTGCGCCGAAAGTGCGAAAGCCACGGCAGCATCGGCGTGGATCAGCGTGGAATCAAAGGCGGGCAGGGGACAATCATCCTGTCCAACCAGAAGGCCGATTTCCGTGCAGCCGAGGATCACGCTGTCGGCCCCTGCCGCCTTCGCCTTTTCCATGATCGCGACATAACGGGCCCGCGAGGCCGGCAGGACAACGCCCTGGCAGATCTCCTCGAAGATGATGCGGTGCACCTCGGCCCGGTCGGCTGTCTCCGGCACCATCGCCTCAATGCCGGAATGGGCCATCAGGCGGCTCCGATAGAAGTCCTGTTCCATCGTATAGGCCGTGGCAAGAAGCAGGGGACGGTGCGCCCCGGCAGCTGACAGCGCCGCTCCGGTCGAATCGACGATATGGATCAACGGAATGCTGATTGCGCCCTGCACGGCATCGGCGAGCTTGTGCATCGTGTTGGTGCAGATGAGGATGCAGTCGGCGCCAGCGCGTTCAAGATCCTGCGCGATGCCGGCGAGTACCGCCGCAGCCTTGTCCCATTGCCCCGTCTGTTGCAGCGCAACAATGCGTGAGAAATCGACTGACCGGAGCAGGATCTCGGCCGAGGTCAGGCCACCCATGCGGTCGCGCACCGCCTCGTTCAGCAGCCGATAATACACCGCTGTGCTTTCCCAGCTCATCCCGCCAATCAGACCGATCATCCGCATCGCCATCTCCTCCAGAACCGGCAACACTCTAGCGCTCTTCCGGCAAAACAGGATTTCGAATTTTTCTTCTTGATGAGAATGATAGCAATGAAATTGCGTTTTATGCAAAATTATGAAATAAGATAGCGTAATTGTAAATGGTAGAGGTATTTGGTTTCATGGATCAGATCGATCGAAAAATTCTCGATCTCCTGCAACAGGATGCCAGCCTCCAGATCAATGCTATCGCCGAAAGCGTCGGGCTCTCCGCCGCGCCCTGCTGGCGGCGCATCCGGAAGATGGAGGAGGATGGGCTGATCACGCGGCGCGTTGCGCTCGTGGACCGGCGCAAGGCCAATCTCGCGATGACCGTTTTTGTGGCTGTGAAGGCGACCAGGCATACAACGGACTGGCTGGACGGGTTTCGCCGTCTCATTTCGACGATCCCGGAAATCGTCGAGGCGTGGCGGTTGGCGGGCGAAGCCGATTATCTCTTGCGGATCGTGGTGCCAGACATCGACGCTTACGATGATGTGTACAAGCGGATGATCGGCCGGCTTGATTTTTCCGATATCAGTTCGTCCATCGCCATGGAGGAAATGAAGTTCACAACAGCGCTGCCCATGGACTATCTGCTGCGGAAATGATGCACCGCACCATGATTTGGCCGGATTTCCGAGGCAATCCCGCAAGCGTGATTTGCCCCGGGTTGCATTGTTAATCGGGTCTTCACGTTTTCACCGTTAGCCCGAGCCCATGTCCGATCCATTGTCTTCCCGTTTGTCGTCCGCGTTTCTGTCGCGTCGCTGCCTGCTGGCGGGGCTTGCGACCCTGCCGCTGGCGGGGTGCATCGAGTTGGGGCCAAGGCGCGCCCATGCCACCGGATCCATTGGAACCGGCATTGCCTCGGAGCCGGTTCTGCATGTCGCCACCACTCGGCGCCTTGCGGAGGGGGGCAAGCGCTCACCGTTCCTGTCTGCGGCCCGCGCGCCGGTGCTCACCTATGCCAAGGCGCAGCTTGTGCCCCCTGACCGGTCGTTTATGGGCCGGGTCGGTTCGGTTGTTACCAGTGACTTCCGTGTGCAGACGCTCGACGTGCAATCGGGCAATGCGGCCGAGGCGTTTGCCGAGGCCCTGCGCGGGCGCGATACGCTTCTGTTCGTGCATGGCTACAACCAGACCTTCGAGAGCGCGGCCTATGATGCCGCGATCCTGTCGGACGGGATCCGCTTTTCGGGCAATACGGCGCTGTTTTCCTGGGCGTCCAAGGGCGGCTTGCTCGATTATGGCTATGATCGGGAATCGGGGCTGCTCGCCCGCGATCCGCTCGCTGATGCGTTGACGGCCACGTTCAACGATCCGTTCGGCGCGCGAGTTCATCTGGTGGCCCATTCCATGGGAACGCTGGTGACGATGGAAGCATTCCGCGCCTATCGCGACCGGAACGGCGACAAGGGGCTGGACCGGCTGGCGACGCTGACGCTCGCCTCACCTGATATCGACATGGATGTGTTCAAGGCCCATCTCAACCGCATGGGGAACCTGCGCGAGAAGATCACCGTCATCACCGCCACCAACGACCGGGCGCTTGATCTGTCCCGTCGCATCGCCGGGGGGGACCGGGCCGGTGCCCTGCCGGCCTCAGCCTTCGCCGGGCTCGGCATCAAGGTGGTGGATGCGACCGAGTTTGCCTCGGGTCTCGTGCGGCATGATGCTTTCGTCGCGAATGACGATGTGCGCGCCGTCATCAAGCGCACGGTCGAGCGGGGATAGGTTCAGGCGGTCGTCACCGTTGCCAGTGCGCCCTCCGAGAAGAGGCGTGCAAGCGGTTTCGTGACGGCGCTTCTGACGCGGGAATCACGGCCTGTTTCGCCAAAGACATCGGTTATGGTGAGAACCGAACCGGCCAGCCGCTCCGCCAGTGCTTCGGCCTGATCTCCCGGCAGGCGGGTGATGCCGGCTGCGCCGGCTTCCGCAACGGCCTTTGAAAACGTCGCAGCCATCGGGTCGTTGATGGGCAGGGCGCTGCCGCGCTCACCCGTACCGGTCATGAAGCGGATGAACCCGGCAACCGCAAGCCCGAGAAGGGCGATCGAACGACCGGCGGCCAGTTGGTCGCGCATCGTGCCGATGAGACGTTGCGGCAGCTTCTGGGACCCGTCCATGGCGATTTGCGCGGTGCGATGGCGCAGGGCGGGATTGGCATAGCGGGTGATCAGTGCGTCCTTGTAGCGGGTGAGTTGATCCTCGCTGAACCCCGGCACGGTCGGGGTGATTTCCTCGTCCATCAGGCGGCGGATAAAACGCGCGAAGGTCGGCGTCGAGATCGTGTCTGCGATGGTCTCCAGCCCCGCCAGTTGCCCGAGATAGGCCATGGTGGAATGGGTCCCGTTCAGGAGCCGCAGCTTCATCCGCTCGTAGGGGGCAACATCAGTTGTGATTTCGGCCCCCGCATCCTCGAAGCGTGGGCGCCCGGCAGGAAAACGGTCTTCGATCACCCATTGTGTGAAGGGTTCGGACATGACCGGCCAGGCATCGCGGACGCCGAGCGTTGCCGCCACCATTGCGCGGTCCTCGTCGGTGGTTGCGGGCACGATGCGGTCCACCATGGTCGCCGGGAACGCAACCTCGCCAGCGATGAACTCGCCGAGTTCAGGGTCGCGCAGGGCTCCAAAGCGGCTGACAACGCGGCGTACGGTCACGCCGTTCGACGGCAGATTGTCGCAGCAAAGGACGGTGAAAGGCTCCGTGCCCTCCGCGCGGCGGCGCGCCAATGCCTCGACGACGAGGCCGGGCGCCGTGGCAGGCCTATGCGGATTGGCGAGATCGGCGATGATGCCGGGATGGGTCTCGTTGAGGGCGCCCGTTGCAGGATCGTGGCAATAGCCTTTTTCCGTTACGGTCAGAGAGACGATGCACACGCGCGGGTCGGTCATGGCGGCAAGGAGCCGCTCGCGGGCGGACGTTGCCACAATCACTTCGGAAATGGCGCCGATCACGCGCAACTGTGTGCCACTGCCGTCGCGAACGCCGAGGGTATAGAGCCCGTTCTGAGGGTTCAGCGCCTCTGCGGTGTCGGCCGCGCGCAGTGAGGCTGCGACGATGCCCCAACCGGTTTCGCCGGCAGCCAGCCGATCCTCGACCATCACCGCCTGATGTGCCCTGTGGAAAGCGCCGACGCCAAGATGGACGATGCCGGGTGTCACGGCCGACCGGTCGTAGCCGGGGCGAATGACCGACCTTGGCAGGCTGTTCAGGCTGGTGCTGTCGAGACGCTTCATGATTGATCGTCCTTCCGGGGTCAAACCGCGTCGCGAACGCGCTCGACCGTCAGATCGAGGTGCCGGCCCAGCACATCGGCCAATGCGGCGCCGTCGCGCCTCTTCAATGCCAAGATCATCTCCTCGTGCTCGGCCACTGCGGCGGCCCAACGCTCCGGTGTCTGGTTGCCGATGAAGCGGATACGCTTGATCTGCGCCTGCAATTGCGCGTGGGTGCGGGCGAGCACGGCATTGCCCGAGCCAAGGACGATGGCGCTGTGAATGCTCTGGTTCAGCTTGAAATAGGTCAGGCGGTTGCGCGCAGCATATTCAGTCATCATCGCCTCATGGAGGCCGACAACCTCGGCGATGGCGGCTTCGGTGCCCCGCGCGCAGAGAAGGCGAGCTGCGGTCTGTTCCAGCGCCTTGAGCACTTCCAGAATTTCGCGGATGTCGGTGGCGGAAAAACGGCGGACGATGGCGCCCTTGGATGGGATGATCTCGACCAGTCCCTCGCTCTCCAGCGTCTTGATTGCCTCGCGCAGGGGCGTGCGTGAGACACCGAGGGCGGCGCCGACCTGCCCTTCGTTGATGCGGGCGCCGGGCGCCAGCGTCCCTTCGATGATCATGTCGCGGAGCTGGTTCAGCACGGCTTCGTGCAAGGTCACGCGCGTGATGCGCGTCACTGCGCCCCCGCCGAGCCCGGCGGCTTCTGCCTGATGTGTCTGGCCCGTTTCGCTCATGCTGCCTCCGAACGCTCCTTCCGTTCTATGCCGTCAGTGGCCCGATGTCTTGGGTCCGAATGCAGAATCCTGTGCCAGACGCAAGGCGAGCAGCGGCGAATCCGGCATGAGCGCAAGATCGCCGGGGCGGATGGCCGCGCCCTTGCTGACCGGACGGGCCAGGGTCCGGTTCGCCGCGAGATAGTAGGGCGTTGTTTCATCAGCTGCCAGCACCTGCATGGGCCTGAGTTCGGCGGTCACACCGTCGATGGTGTGGTGATGGCCGATTGCATCCAGCCGTGTACCCGCCGGCAGATCGCGCGTTGCGACCGCGACAAGATCGAAGTGCGGCGCGTAATCCTCCGGGTAGGTCGAGATGCCGAGGCCGGCCAGATCGAGAATGGAGGTTGCCGCCTCGATGCCGAGCAGATGCCGCGGAAGGTAGACCATCGCAAAAGCGCCGTTCCTGCTCACGACATGGCCCTTCTCGGCCAGAATTTGCCAGCTTGCCCGGTCATGACAGGCAAGGGTGACAAAGACGCCGCCGGCAAAGCTCGCTTCGTCCGGTGCGCGCAGATGGTGGAAAACATCGAGCCGCCGACGGCCGGAGAAGAGGCTGTCCGATCCGCCGGTCGAAAAGAGGTCTGCGACTTCGGGCACGCGCGCGACCGGCGCATGGAACGGCGGTACATCCGGCATGAAGCCGGTGGCGTTCGCAACAAGTGCAAGTTCGCAGAGATCCGGCACGGCGCGCAGCGGGAAGGCCGTGCCCAGCACGGCAGAGCGGGCCTGTGCCACCGCGCGCAGTGACCGTTCTCCCGGCGCCCAGTGCGGGGCAAGGTCGGGCAAGGACACAGTGCGACCGTTGCTGGTCACGGTTCCTGTGGTTGCATCAAATACGAAATCGTACTCGCTGGATTTTCCCGCGCCGATCAGATCCAACCCAAGCGTTTCGGCCCAGGTGATCATATCGATCAGCAGGGCCGGCTGGTCGCCGTCGACCGGGGTCAGGCCGACGCTCTTTTCGCGGGCACGGCGAGCGAGGATCGGCCCGGCCACGCTGTCGGTTTCCTTGGTGACAAGCAGGACATGGCGCCTTCGCTCGATGGCCGCCATGGCATGGATCGCGGCAGCCTCGGGGTGGCCGGTTGCCTCGACCAGAATGTCGAAGGGCAGGTCCTGCACCGTATCGAGCGCGGCAGCGGCAACGGCCTTGCCGGCATCAAAAGCCGCACGGGCATCGCCCGGGTTCTCGCAAAGGCGGATGTCCGCGGGCGAAAAGCCTGCTGCAAAGAGGGCTTTTGCCGCAGCTTCCGCCGTCAGGTCCACGGCAATGCGCGCAGAAAGCCTGCGGATGAAACGGGCCTGGGCGAGAAAACTCTGTCCGAACGCACCACCGCCGACCAGACAGACGCCAACGGGGTGCGTCAGTCCGGCATATCGCGTGTGATGGTTCATCGGCCTGTCCTCCCGGTGGCCGTTTTGGCCTTGCTCGGCATATTGCATACAGCATACTTGCAAGCCGGCAAGTCCTTATGCTACCGGTATCGAACAATCACGATCTGCGGGGAGCCTCCTCGCAGACAAGAGGAACCGCCAAACGGAGAGACCCATGCGCATGAAATCCGCACTTCTGGCCGGAGCCGCTGTTCTTGCCATTGCCACCGGCCCGGCACTGGCCTGGCAGCCGACCAAACCCATCGAGTTTGTCGTCACCTCTTCGCCCGGCGGCGGCACGGACAATTTCACGCGGATGATCCAGTCGATCATCACCAAGTACAAGCTGATTGACCAGTCGATCGTCGTCACCAATAAGGGCGGCGGTTCGGGCGCGGAGGGGTATCTTACGGTCAAGACCTCGGCAGGCGACCCCTACAAGGTGATCTTCGGCACGAACAACGCCTATCTGCTGCCCTATGTCGCCAAGCTCGGCTACAAGACTTCGGACCTCGTGCCGGTGGCAGCGCTGGCGCTCGATGAATTTCTGCTCTGGGTGAAGGCGGATGCGCCCTACAAGAGCGCAAAAGAGTACATCGCTGCGGTCAAGGCCAAGCCGGACACCTTCAAAATGGGTGGCAGCCAGTCCAAGGACACCGATCAGACGTTGACCTCGATGATTTCGGCGAGCACCGGGGCGAAGTTCATCTATGTGCCATTCCAGGGCGGTGGCGCAGTCGGCACACAGCTTGCCGGCGGGCATATCGACAGCGACACTAACAATCCCAACGAGTCGATTGGCCAGTGGAAAGCCGGGCAGGTTCGGCCGATCTGCGTCTTCTCGCCACAAAAGCTCGCATCCACGGCCAAGGTGACCGCGACCGAAGGCTGGAGCGACATTCCAACCTGCAAGTCAGAGGGTATTCCGATCGATCAGTTCCAGATGCCGCGCACCGTGTGGCTCTCGGCCGGTGTTCCTGCCGATGCGGTGACCTTCTATGCGGATGTGCTCAAGAAGGTTTCCGAGACGCCCGAGTGGAAGGAATACATCGAACGCACCGTGCAGACTGGAAAGTACATGGCGGGCGACGCGTTCAAGGCCTTCATCGCTGCAGATGACAAGGCCTCGCGCGAGGTCTTCGAACGCGAAGGCTGGATCGCCAAGTAAGGAGCGCACCATGATCTCGCGCGCCACGGCAGAAATCGTCTTTGCCGGTTTCACGGCCTTGTTCGGGGTCGTCATCGCCCATGGCGCGCGGGAGTTCGGCGTCGGCTGGTCGGCGTCCGGCCCCGAGCCAGGCACCTTCCCCTTCTACATCGGCGCGATCATCACGCTGGCGAGCCTTGCCAATCTCGCCGGTGCGCTGAGGGGCCGCTGGCGCGGCGCTGAACCCTTCATGACGGCGCAGCAGGGCGGCGCTCTGCTGCGCTTCATCGTGCCGATGGTGCTGTTCGTTATCGCGGCGATCTATCTGGGGCTCTATGTGGCCACTGCGCTCTACATGTTCGGGGTCATGGTCGTTCAGGGGCGCTATCGCATCTGGTACGCGGCGCTGGTGGCGATCGGGATGCCCGTTGCGCTGTTCTTGCTGCTGGAAAAGGGCTTCCAGGTCTCACTGCTGAAAGGGCCCCTCGAAGCGGCGCTGGGGTACTGATGGAAAATATCGGCGCGCTTCTTCATGGGTTCACGGTTGCGTTCACGCCGTTTCATATCGGCCTGATGATCGTTGGTGTCCTTCTCGGCATTCTGGTGGGCGTTTTGCCCGGTCTTGGTGCGCCTAACGGCGTTTCGCTGCTGTTGCCGCTGACGTTTTCGATGGATCCGGTGGCCGCGATCATCCTGCTCACGTCAATGTACTGGGGGGCGCTGTTCGGCGGATCGACCACTTCGATCCTGTTCAACATACCGGGTGAGCCGTCATCCGTTGCCACTACCTTCGACGGCTATCCGCTGGCCCAGAAAGGGCGGGCGACCGAAGCGCTGGCCTTTGCTTTTCTTTCGGCAGGCTTCGGCGCGCTCGTCGGGGTCATCGTCATCACGCTGCTGTCCGGCTGGGTGCAGCGGTTTGCGCTGAAATTCTCGTCGCCCGAGTTCTTCGCGGTCTATTTTCTCGCCTTTTCGAGCTTTGTCGGACTTGGCGGCGCGCCGATGCTGAAAACCATCGTCTCCATCGGCATCGGCTTTGCACTGGCTGCGGTCGGCATGGATTCGGTGTCCGGCAGCCTGCGCCTCACCTTTGAATTCGACCAGTTGATTGCGGGCGTCTCCTTTCTGGTGGCGGTGATCGGCCTCTTCGGCATCGGCGAACTGATCCTGACCATCGAGGAGGGGCTGCATCTCAAAGGCATCACGGCGAAGGTCAGCCCGCGCGACGTCTTGCGCGCCATGGCGGAAATGCCGCGCCACTGGGCGACGCTTGTGCGTTCGGCGCTGGTCGGGGTGTGGATGGGGATTACGCCGGGCGGGCCGACCGCTGCATCCTTCATGAGCTACGGGCTCGGCAAACGGTTCTCATCCTTCCGGAACAACTATGGCAAGGGTGAGCCCGATGGCATTATTGCGCCGGAAACGGCGGATCACTCGGCCGGAACTGCCGCGATGCTGCCGATGCTGGCGCTCGGCATCCCCGGTTCGGCGACGGCGGCGGTGATGCTGGGCGGGCTGATGATCTGGGGGCTCAACCCCGGACCGATGCTGTTCGTGGAGCGCCCCGATTTCGTCTGGGGCCTGATTGCCTCAATGTACATGGGCAATGTGCTGGCGGTGGTGCTGGTGCTCTCCACAGTGCCGCTCTTTGCCTCGATCCTGCGCATTCCCTTCGCCATCATCGGCCCGGCCATTGTCGTCATCTGCTTCATTGGTGCCTACACGGTCGGTTCGCGCATCTTTGATCTCTGGCTGGCGCTCGGTTTCGGGCTGCTCGGCTATATGTTCAAGAAACTGAACTATCCGATCGCGCCGCTCATCCTTGCCATGGTCATTGGCGACAAGGCGGAGGATGCCTTCCGCCAGTCGTTGATCATGTCGAAGGGCTCGATGGCGATCTTCTGGTCGAACCCGCTTGTGACATCGCTGATGCTGCTGGCGCTCGTGCTGCTCGCCTGGCCGCTCGTCGCGCGCCTGATCAACCGGCGTTCCGCCCACTGACTGAAAAGAAAAAGGCCGACCCCGAAGGGCCGGCCTGTAAAGGATAGTTTGACCGGGCGTTGACCGCGCCTGTTGTTCTGTTCTTTCAGCCTGTCATGGATCATGCTGTCCAGCGCAGGGCCATCACGTCAAGGTCGCGCGCGAGTTCGATCAATTGTGTGCGGGCGTGCGGGTTGAGCGGCGGCAGGGGATGGCGCAGGGCATCCGAGCGGATGATGCCGCCTTCCTTCATCAGGGCCTTGGCTGCTGCAAGGCCGCATTGACGGTTCTCGTGATTGATCAGCGGCAGCCATTTGGCATAAGCCGCGCGCGCAGCCGGCCGGTTGCCCCGTTGCCAGGCATCCATGATCTCGCGGATGCCGTCCGGGTAGCCGCCGCCGGTCATCGCGCCGGTCGCGCCGGCATCGAGATCAGCCATCAGTGTGATCGCTTCCTCACCATCCCAAGGGCCGACAATCGCATCGCCGCCGAGCGCGATAAGTTCACGCAGTTTGGCGGCGGCAAAGGGCGTTTCGATCTTGAAATAGGAAACCTGTTCGATCTCCCGCGCCATCTTCGCCAGGAACGGTGCGGTGAGCGTGGTGCCGGAGACCGGTGCATCCTGGATCATGATCGGGATCGAGATTGCGTCGGAAACCGCCTGGTAGAATTCCTGAATGCGGCTTTCGGAAAAACGCAAGCTCGCCCCGTGATAGGGCGGCATCACCATGACCATGGCGGCGCCGGCATCCTGCGCCTTCCGGCTCCTGTGCGCGCAGGCGGTCGTGCCGGTGTGCGTCGTCGTCACGATCACCGGCACGCGGCCCGCGACATGGCGCAGCGCGGCTTCCATGATCACCTCGCGCTCGGCATCGGTCAGCACGAACTGCTCGGAGAAGTTCGCCAGAATGCAGAGCCCGTCAGAACCGGCGTCGATCATGAAATCGAGGCAGCGCCTCTGCCCGTCAAGGTCGAGTGTCCCGTCTTCGTTGAAAATCGTTGGAACGACGGGGAAAACGCCGCGATAGGTCTGCTTGCTCATCATTTGCCTCGGTGATTCAGGCGTTTGACTGCCCGCGATGCGCCGCGCCCATCCGCGCGCCGATCAGCATGGCATTCTTCATGGCACCGGGGTGGGCGACGCCCTTGCCGGCGATGTCGTAAGCGGATCCGTGGGCAGCTGTGGCGATTGGGAAGGGAAAGCCGCCCAGAACAGTGACGCCCTGCTCAAAGCCGAGCAGCTTCATGGCGATCTGGCCCTGATCATGATACATCGTCAGTACAGCGTCAAATTCCCCCTTGTTCGCGCGAACAAAGACGGTGTCGGACGGAAAGGGGCCCTCGCAGGCGATGCCCGCCGCCTTGCCCTCCGCAACTGCCGGTTCGATTTCGTCAATCTCCTCCCGGCCGAAATTGCCGCCATCGCCGGCATGGGGATTGAGGCCGGCCACTGCGATCCTTGGCCGGTCAAGACCTGCCGCGCGCATTGCGCCATCGGTCAGGCGCAGGCCGCGCAGCACATTGGCTTTCGTGATCAAGGGCGCCACGCCCGAAATCGGCACATGGGACGTGACCCGCGCGTTCCACAGATGCGGCAGTATGTTGAATTCCTGCGCAACACCATCGAAGTTGAGGAACTCGTGGAGGAAGACCACCTCGTCTTCATAGAACGGGTGGGACAGGCGCATGGACGCCTTGTTGAAGGGCGAAAAGGTGACGACATCGGCCACGCCGTCGCGCGCGAGGGCCAGAGCTTCCCTGAAGTTGCGCATGGCAAAGTCGCCGGATGGCTTTGACAGGGCTCCGACTGGAATCGTTTCGGGATCAAGGTGCTTCAGGTCAACCAGTACCGGCCCGTCCCCCGGGGGAAGTGCGTCACCCGGGTTGATGCTGTGGTAGACCAGCGAGACGCCTGCTGTCCGGGCGCCTTTCTCAAGAACGCGGGCATCGCCTGTCACGATGATCCGGGCGGCAGTGGTCACTTCCGGGTCCGACAGCATCCGCGCGGTCAACTCCGGTGCGACCCCCGCAGGACATCCCATGGCATGGGCAATAATCGGTCGTTCGCCGGACATGTGCTCTCCCGTTTTCTGCCGGTGCAATGCGCTTGCCCGGTGGAGGAATCCTAGAGCAGGCCGAATTTATAATCAAGTATGCTGTATACAGAACACCAGACAACAAGAGGCAGCATCGCTCTCCCGGCCCGGCGTTGTCGTCCGGGCGTCGCTGATCATGGGCGTATGCCGCCCGCGTTTTGAGCGTCCCGGAGTGCGGTGACCGCCGTGTTCCCGGCCCAGTCGCGATGTTCTGTCTATTTGATCGGCGGCTTCGGCAGCACCGCGACGCCCGGCTCCAGCACCAGCCGATGATCGAGGGACCACCACGGCGCTGCCACGTCCTTCCGCACGGGATGCGGCTCATCATGACGCCGGAAGGCGCCCAGCAGGGCCTTTGTCACGCCGAATTGCGGGTCGGTGTGGATGCGCGGATCGTCATCGGCATAGATCTGGCTGATGAGAGTTTTGTACCCTTCCTTGAAGACCAGCGCGTGGATATGGGCCGGGCGGTAGGGATGGCGGCCCTGCGCCTGGAGCAGCTTTCCAACGATGGTTTCGGTGGGAATGGGATAGCCGATCGGCTTGACCGACGAGAAGCGGATGGTGCCGGTTGCATCCGTCAGGAACTTGCCGCGCAGGTTCATGTTAGCCTGCTGCTCGTCCTGATTTTCATAAAGGCCTTCCGGCGAGGTGTGCCAGACGTCGACCTCGGCACCGACGACCGGATTTCCCGCCTGATCGACGATGGTGAGCCTCACGTCCATTGCCGGGCCGGGCGTGTCGGAGCGGATGATCGTGCCGCCGTTTTCCGTCAGCGGCGAATGCATCCGCCAGAACGGTCCGAGCAAATTCTGCGAGGTCTCGGTTGCGCCGTTGCTGCCATTGTTGAGCAGACAGACCTGCGCGGAGACGCCAAGCGAGCCGGCCATCAGCACGAACTCATTGTGCGTGTCCGTGGTCATCTGGCCCATGGTGTTCAAAATGGCGGTTGCCTCGCGGAATTCCGCCTCGGTCAGTCGCACCTCGGTGATGAACGCATGGAGATGTCGCACAAGTGCGACCATGATCTCACGCAAGCGTGGATCCGGCGTCTCGGCCATCACGGCGAGGGCATCAGCAGTCACTTCAGAAGCGGAGGCGTTGATCATGGCAGCATCCTGACAGCTTGCAGCCGCTACGATGCATGGTGCCAGAGCCTACGGCAAGTGATTCAGCCGAAGAAGCCGCGATTGCTCTGACCCGGAATGACGACGCCCGGATTCAGGCTCTTTGCGCGTCCGTAAGCCTCGTTCGCCTCGGCCTTCCGACCGAGCTTGTCGAGCGCATAGCCGCGACCCGCCCAGCCATCGGCCTGTCGGTTGTCGATGTTCAGCGTGGCGGTGAAATCTTCAAGCGCCTGCTCGAACTTGCCGGTGGCGTTCAGGCTCTGCGCGCGAGCCAGATAGGGCGGGGCGACGTAGGGATTGCGGTCGACGGCGGCATCGAAATCGGAAATCGCCAGAGCGTGGTTGCCCTGCCTCTGCCGGATGAGGCCGCGCGAATGATAGGCTTCCGCCGCGTCGGGCTTCAGGCGGATGACCTGGGTCAGATCATCCATCGCGGCTTGCAGGTTGTTCTGGGCGCGGTAGAGGTTCGCGCGGGCCAGGTAGGCCTGATAATAGTTCGGATCGGCCTGGATGGCGCGGTTGAAATCACCGAAGGCAAGGTCGTTCTTGCCCATCTGGCGATGCGCGAGGCCGCGATTGACATAGGCGGGGGCGAAATCGGGACGAATCTGCACCGCTTTGGAAAAATCACTCACGGCATTCGAGAACTGTCCGGCCCGTGCATAGGCTGCACCGCGCGTGTTGTAGGCCTGCGCGTCGTTCGGATTACGCTGGATCACGTCGGACAGCGAGGCGATGTTGGCGGAACTGGCGGCGGCGGAATTGGGATCATCAACCTCGGCGACACCGGCGCTGCCAAGCGGGCTCACCGTTTCGCAGGCGCCAAGTCCGAGCAACAGCACGAGCGCAGACATACGTGCGGCACGGGCAAGGCGCGGGGTGCTCTTCAAGGTCATCACCAGTCGATCTCCGCTCTCATGCGAGGCCCGTGCATTGTCATGATGTGAGAATGCAGCGGATTTTAGGTCGATTCTGCCGAAGACCTTAAGACGAAAGATACCACAAAACGTAAAAGCGCCCGCGCGAACGGACGCTTTGGCTGATGCAGCACAACCGGATGCCGGCCCTGGCAGGGGGCCGCACATCAGCGCCGGATGATCAGAACTTCTTGACCTTGGGCTTGGGCGCTGCGATCAGCCCTTCGCGCTGCATCCGCTTGCGGGCGAGCTTGCGGGCGCGGCGCACGGCTTCCGCCTTCTCGCGCGCCTTCTTCTCCGACGGCTTCTCATAATGGCCGCGAAGCTTCATTTCGCGGAAGATGCCCTCACGCTGCATCTTCTTCTTGAGAGCGCGGAGAGCCTGGTCGACGTTGTTGTCGCGAACGAGTACCTGCACGTTAAGTTCCGTCAGTACGATTGGAGTGAACAAAGACCGGCATCCCGCAAGGGGCGCCTGAATTCGGAAGCGGCTCGATAGCAGGGTTACCGGGGGTTGTCCAGCCGCCAATCCGCCAAAATGCCGGTTATTGTGCCCTCAACGCCGAACGCGCGTCACATGGCCCATCTTGCGGCCCGGACGCGCTTCGGATTTGCCGTAAAGATGCAGATGCGCGCCCGGTTCGGAGGCGAGCGTGAGCCAATCGCCTGCCTCATAGCCAATCAGGTTCTGCATGGTTATCGCACGGCCCGTGCGGGCGGTCGAGCCCAGCGGCCAGCCCGCGACCGCCCGCACATGCTGCTCGAACTGCGAGCATTCGGCGCCCTCGATGGTCCAGTGGCCGGAGTTATGGACACGGGGCGCGATCTCGTTGACCACAAGGCGTTCGCCCGTGTTTTCCCGCACAAGGAACAGTTCCACCGCAAAAACGCCGGTTGTTTCCAGACCTGCGCCGATCTTGCGGGCGATCTCCAGCGCGGCGTCCGCGGTTTCTGGGGCGACGCGGGCCGGCACCGAGGTTTGCCATAGGATGTGGTTGCGATGCTCGTTCTCGCAGAGATCATAGGCGGCAAAGCTGCCATCGACGCCGCGCGCGGCGATCACGGAGACCTCGGCGATGAAGGGCACGAACCCTTCCAGCACGGCAGGCTGGCCGCCGATGGTCGACCAGGCCTCGGCCAGCACGGTTTCGGCGCGGATCAGCACCTGTCCCTTGCCGTCATAGCCAAAGCGGCGGGTTTTCAGCACGGAGGGGCGCCCCATCGCCGCAACCGCTGCCTCAAGGTCAGACAGCGAATCGATGGCGCGGTAGGGTGCGCAGGCAATGCCGAGGCCGGTGATGAAATCCTTCTCGGCGAGCCGGTCCTGGCTGACCGACAGCATCCGGGCGCCGGGGCGGACGGGCTTCAGGGCATCCAGAAACGCAACCGTTGCCGCCGGCACATTCTCGAATTCATACGTGATGACATCGCAGCGGGCGGCGAATTCGGCGAGGCGGGCCTCGTCCTCATAGGCGCCGCTCATCGTCTCGGTGGCAACATCAAAGCCCGGCCCGTCACGCTCGGGCTGGTAGATGAGGGTGCGAAGGCCGAGTTCGGCGGCGGCGAGGGCCGTCATGCGGCCAAGCTGGCCACCGCCGAGAATGCCGATGGTATCGCGCGGGGCCAGAACCTTCGGCATCGCCATTACCCTTCGCTGGAGGGGCGGAGGGTGACGCCATCCGTGCGCGCCTTGCGGTAGGCATCGAGCCGGGCGGCCAGCGCGGGATCATTGAGCGCCAGCACGGCAGCGGCCAGAAGCGCCGCATTCACCGCGCCGGCACGGCCAATCGCGAGCGTACCAACCGGGATGCCGGCGGGCATCTGTACGATGGAGTAGAGGCTGTCCTGCCCCGAGAGCGCCTTGGTTTCGACGGGCACGCCGAAGACAGGCAGCGGGGTGAGGGCGGCCGTCATGCCGGGGAGATGCGCGGCGCCGCCCGCCCCCGCAATGATGACCTTGAAGCCGGCATCGCGCGCGCCTGCTGCGAATTCGACCATGCGGTGCGGGGTGCGGTGAGCCGAGACGATGCGCGCATCGTAGGCGATTCCCAGTTCATCCAGCGTATCGGCGGCATTCTTCATGGTGGGCCAGTCGGACTGGCTGCCCATGATGATGGCGACGGGCGGTGGTGTGCTGGCCATGACGCGCTCCGGTGTCGGTAGATCGGAATCGGAGCGTAAACGGCAAATGTCCCCGAAAGGCAAGCTGCCTCAGGCGATGATATCGGGCGTCAGGCGATCCGAGAGGCGCGTGATTTCGTCTTTCAGCATCAGTTTGCGCTTCTTCAGCCGCTGCACCTGAAGCTTATCCGGTGCGCCCAGCCCTTCCAGCGCCATGATGGCATCGTCAAGGTCGCGATGTTCCTGCCGCATTGCGGCCATCTGGTCGGACAACGCCTGCCGCTCCGCCTCGCTCATCGCCTGACGCATCATGCCACTGTCGCCCCGAAACCCGCCAAACCGGTCCCGATTCGGCATTTTGAAAGAGTATGTCTGCGGTTCCTACACTGTTCAAGAGATCGTTAAGAAGTTGCTCACACTTAGCCGACAACCCTCTTGCGGTCGGGCCGGAACGTGTCATTCTGGTTGCGTCGTCCAATCAACAAGGAGAACGCCGTATGTCGGTGGAATCGCATCTCGCTCAGTTGGAACGGAAACATCAGGCCCTTGAACAGGCGATCGCTGCGGAGCTTGCGCATCCGCATCACGACGATTCGAAGGTCGCGGCCATGAAGCGCAAGAAACTTCTCCTGAAAGACGAAATCGCCAAGCTCCGCCCGGTGAAAGGCAAGTCCGGGCTGCACTAGCCAGTCTGGCTTTCCCGCGTATTGGGACGGATTCTGTAAAGCCCGGCAGCGCTCCTGCCGGGTTTTGCACGTTCAAGGGATGCTGTGGCGTGATTTTTGGCGGAGAACCCAAGAATCCCGAGCCGTTATGTCGCTGTTTCGTTGACAGGATATCATGATCCGCTACGACACGGCAGCGTCCGCCGGCCCTTTTGCCGGCCCTGCCCCTAGTTTCGGTTCCGAGGTTTGAGTGATGATGGATCGCGCCCAGCACGACCTGATGGCCAACGCCATTCGTGCCCTGTCAATGGATGCTGTCGAGGCTGCAAAATCCGGCCATCCCGGCCTGCCGATGGGGGCGGCGGACATCGCAACCGTGCTGTTCCGCGATCATCTTGTCTATGATCCCGCCGATCCGGCCTGGCCGGACCGCGACCGTTTCGTGCTGTCGGCCGGTCATGGCTCGATGCTGATCTATTCGCTGCTGCATCTGATCGGCGTTCAAGGCGTCGGTATCGACGATCTCAAGGCCTTCCGCCAGCTTGGCTCGAAAACGCCGGGCCATCCGGAATTCGGCCATACGCCGGGGGTCGAGACGACGACCGGACCGCTTGGGCAGGGCATCGCCAATGCGGTCGGCATGGCGCTCGCCGAACGATTGCTGGCGGCCCGCCACGGTGGCAAACTGATGGACCATCGCACCTATGCGCTGGTGGGCGATGGCTGCCTCATGGAAGGCATTTCGCAGGAAGCGCTGTCGCTGGCCGGGCATCTGAAGCTCAATCGGCTGATCGTGCTGTGGGACGACAACAACATCACCATCGATGGCAAGGTTTCGTTGGCCGATTCGACGGACCAGCTTGCCCGGTTCGAGGCTTCCGGCTGGCGCGCCGAGCGAGTGGACGGGCATGATCCCGTTGCAATTTCCGCTGCCATCGAGCGCGCAAAGAAGGCGGATCGTCCGTCGCTGATCGCCTGCAAGACCACCATCGGTTATGGCGCACCGACCAAGGCGGGTTCCGAAAAGGTGCATGGTGCGCCGCTTGGTGCGGATGAGCTTGCCGGCGCCAAGAAGGCGCTGAACTGGCCGCACGGGCCGTTCGTGGTGCCGAAGGAGGTCTATGATCTCTGGAAGGCGACCGGCAACCGGGGCGCTGCGGCGCGTGCAGCATGGTCCGGGCGGCTGGCTGCCACCGGTGCCAAGAAGCGCGCCGAGTTCGAGCGGTCTTTCGCCGGTAACCTGCCGCAGGCGCTTGGGCGCGCGCTGAAGGCCTTCAAGCAGAAGGCGGCGAGCGAGACCGCCGACATTGCCACCCGCAAGACGAGCGAGATGGTGATCGACGCGATCGCCGGCGCGCTGCCCGAATTCGTCTCCGGTTCGGCGGACCTGACTCATTCCAACTTCACGCAAGGCAAATTGCTGAAAGCGGTGAAGCCAGGCGATTTTTCGGGCGGTTACATCCATTACGGCATTCGCGAACATGCGATGGCGGCGGCGATGAACGGCATCACGCTGCATGGCGGGCTGGTGCCGGCTTCGGGCACGTTCTTTGTCTTTTCCGATTACTGCCGCCCGTCGATTCGGCTCGCGGCGCTGATGGACCTGCGCGTCCTGCATGTGATGACGCATGATTCGATCGGCGTGGGTGAGGATGGGCCGACACATCAGCCGGTCGAGCATCTGGCTTCGCTCCGGGCGATCCCCAACGTCAACGTGCTGCGCCCCTGCGACCTGACCGAGACGATCGAGGCCTATGAGGTTGCGCTGAATGCGCGGAAGACGCCTTCGGTCTTCGCGCTGTCGCGCCAGAACCTGCCGCAACTGCGCAAAGCCTACACCACGAAGAACCTCGTCTCTCTGGGCGCTTACGAGCTCATTCCGGCGGACGGCAAGGCCGAGGTGTCGATCTTCGCGTCGGGCTCGGAGGTGTCGCTGGCGGTGGAAGCCCGCAAGCTGCTCGCAGAGAAGGGCATTCAGGCGCGCGTCGTCTCGGTGCCCTGCCACGACCTATTCAGCCAGCAGCCCGAGGCATACCGCAAGAAAGTGATCGGTCGGGCGAAGGTCCGTATCGGTGTCGAGGCGGGAATCCGGCTTACTTGGGATTCTATCATCGGCAGTGACGGGTTATTTATCGGGATGACAGGTTTTGGTGCATCCGGCCCGGCATCAAAGGTTTATCAGCATTTCGGCATTACGGCAGCGGCAGTAGCGGAAGCAGCAATGCGCGCGCTGAAGCGCTGACGGATTTTTACCGGTGGGCCCATGGGGGCCCGGGCCGGATCGGTAACGAAAAGGAGCGGATACCATGGCTGTCAAGGTTGCTATCAACGGGTTCGGGCGGATTGGCCGCAACGTGCTGCGCGCGATTGTCGAGAGCAAGCGCAAGGACATCGAGGTCGTGGCGATCAACGATCTCGGCCCGGTCGAGACCAACGCGCATCTGCTGCGCTTTGATTCCGTGCATGGCCGTTTCCCGGCAGATGTGAAGGTCGAGGGCGAGAACCTCGTCATCAACGGCCAGAAGATCCGCGTCACCGCGATCAAGGATCCGGCGACCCTGCCGCACAGGGAAATGGGCGTCGACGTCGCGCTGGAATGCACCGGCATCTTCACCTCGAAGGACAAGGCTTCGGCGCATCTGAAGGCCGGCGCCAAGCGCGTCCTCGTCTCCGCCCCGGCGGACAACGCTGATTACACGGTGGTGTTCGGCGTCAATGACGCAGGGTTGACGAAGGATCACCTTGTCGTCTCGAATGGCTCCTGCACCACCAACTGCCTTGCGCCGGTGGCCAAGGTGCTGAACGACACCTTCGGCATCGTCCATGGTTTCATGACCACGGTGCACGCCTATACGGGTGACCAGCCGACGCTCGACACCATGCACAAGGACCTTTACCGCGCCCGCGCGGCGGCCCTTTCCATGATCCCGACCTCGACCGGCGCGGCGAAAGCCATCGGCCTCGTCATCCCGGAACTGAAGGGCAAGCTCGACGGTGCCGCCATCCGCGTGCCGACCCCGAACGTCTCGGTTGTCGATCTCAAGGTCGTCACCCGCAAGAAGGTCACGGCGGAGAAGGTCAACGAGGCGATCCTGAAGGCGGCCAAGCGCGGTTCGCTCAAGGGCATTCTCGCTGTCACCGACCAGCCGAACGTCTCGATGGACTTCAACCACTTCCCGGCTTCGTCCACCTTCGCTCTGGACCAGACCAAGGTGCTGGACGAGAAGTTCGTGCGCGTCCTCACCTGGTACGACAACGAGTGGGGTTTCTCGAACCGCATGTGTGATACGGCGGTGGCGATCGGCAAGCTGATCTGACCCATACGATGATGCGACGGGCGCGCTTTCGCACCATAGGGCAGGGAGCCGATTTCGGCTTCCTGTCCGGGGGCATGGGCCTGTCTCCCACGGGAAAGACCGTGATGCCATGAGCGTTGCGGCCAGTCCCACGACGACCCGTGCCTTGCCGATCCTGTTCGGGCTCAGCGCGGCGCATCTGATCAACGATCTCATCCAGTCGCTGCTGCCGTCGGTCTATCCGCTGCTGAAGGTGGAACTCGGCCTCAGCTTCGCGCAGATCGGACTGATCACCTTCCTGTTTCAGGCGACCGCCAGCGTGCTCCAGCCGATGGTCGGCATCTATACCGATACGCGGCCCAAGCCGATGTCGCTGGTCGTGGGCATGGGCTGTTCGCTGGCGGGGCTTCTCATTCTATCGCAGGCCCACGCCTTCTGGGTGGTGCTGCTGGCGGCTGCGGTCATCGGGGTCGGCTCGTCGATCTTCCACCCCGAGGCCTCGCGGGTCGCGCGGGCGGCTTCGGGCGGGGCCTATGGTTTTGCGCAGAGCGTGTTCCAGGTTGGCGGCAACGCCGGGCAGGCGGTGGGGCCGCTGGTTGCGGCGCTGTTCATCCTGCCGTTCGGGCAAAGTGCTATTGGCTGGGTGAGCGTGGTTGCGCTCATTGGCGCGGTGCTGCTCTACCGGGTCGGGCACTGGTATGCGACGCATCTCGGTACCCGGAACAAGGGTGCGCAGGCGCTGCCGCCGCTGGAAGCCGGTGCGGTGATGACCATCGTGCTGCTGCTCGTGCTGGTCTTTTCCAAGAATTTCTATATGGCCGGAATGCAGTCGTTTTTCGGTTTCGTGATGATGGAGCGTTTTGGCGCCGATGCGCGGACGGGGCAGCTCTATACCTTTGTTTTCATGGCGGCGGCGGCTTTCGGCGTTCTGGCCGGCGGGCCGTTGGCCGACCGGATCGGCCGGCGACAGGTGCTGTGGCTGTCGGTGATCGGCGCGCTGCCGTTTTCACTGGCGCTGCCCTTCCTTGCCAGCCTGCCGCTGACAATGATCGGGGCCTTCATCGCCTCGCTTCTGATTGCCCTGCCGTCTTCGGCCATCATCGTCGAGGCGCAACAGGTTGCGCCGGGGCGGGTGGGGCTGATCGGCGGGCTGTTCTTCGGTCTCGCTTTTGGTGCAGGCGGGCTTGGTGCCGCTGTTCTGGGGCTGCTTGCCGACAAGGCCGGCCTTGAGACTATCTATTTGCTGATGGCGTTCCTGCCCGCTCTGGGCGTAGCGATCTTCTTCCTGCCACGGCGCCCTGCGCCGCATTCTGTCTGAGGAGCTTCCGATGCCGGCGTTCAAGACCCTTGATTCCCTGAACCCGAAGGGCCAGCGCGTGCTGGTGCGTGTTGATCTCAACGTGCCGATGGAGAACGGCCTGGTGACAGATGGCACGCGTCTCGACCGTATCCTGCCGACGATCCGGAACCTGTCTGACCGGGGCGGCCGTGTCATCCTGCTTGCGCATTTCGGGCGTCCGAAGGGGCGCGACGAAAGCCAGAGCCTCCGGCCCGTGGCTGAAAATCTCGCGGCACGCCTGGGCAAGCCGGTCGGCTTTGCTACAGACTGTATCGGTCCGGTGGCTGAACAGGCCGTCGCTGCCATGCAGGACGGCGATGTGCTGTGCCTTGAGAATACGCGCTTCTACAAGGAAGAGGAAAAGAACGACCCGGCGTTTGTCGCCAGTCTGGCCAAACTCGGCGATGCCTACGTGAACGATGCCTTTTCCGCCGCCCACCGCGCCCACGCCTCCACCGAGGGGCTGGCGAAGGTTCTGCCGGCCTATGCCGGCCGCACCATGCAGGCCGAACTCGAAGCGCTCGACAAGGCACTCGGCACGCCGAAAAAGCCGGTGGTCGCCATCGTCGGGGGCGCCAAGGTTTCGACCAAGCTCGACCTTCTCGGCAACCTCGTGAAGAAGGTTGATGCGCTGGTGATCGGCGGTGCCATGGCCAACACCTTCCTGTTCGCGCAAGGCCATGATGTCGGTAAATCGCTTGTCGAAAAGGACCTTGCGGATACCGCCCGCGCCATTCTCGCCGAGGCCGAGAAGGCCAATTGCGCGATCATCCTGCCGCGCGATGCGGTTGTTGCCTTCGCGTTCAAGGCCGGCGCCGACCGCGCCACCTATGGCGTCGATGCCATCCCCGGCCATGGCATGATGCTCGACATCGGCCAGCTCTCGGTCGATCTCGTCAACGCCACGCTGAACGACGCGAAAACCGTGATCTGGAACGGCCCGATGGGCGCGTTCGAGATGCAGCCCTTTGATACCGGCACCGTGGCGGTCGCGATCCATGCCGCGAACCTCACCAAGGCCGGCAAGCTGGTTTCGGTGGCGGGCGGCGGCGATACGGTCGCGGCACTGAACCATGCCGGTGTGGCGGATGACTTCACCTACATCTCGACCGCCGGCGGCGCCTTCCTCGAATGGATGGAAGGCAAGCCGCTGCCGGGCGTGGAAGCGCTGAAAGGCTGAAGCGCACCGGCGCCTTGACGGATCGGCGTAATCTGTAATTCTTACCCCGCTGACATGCGGGGTGAGAATTGACGGACTGGGTTGATGTTGGTGCGGTCGATGAGCTGCAAAAGCGCCCCCTCCAGCACATCAGGACCGGCGGTCTCGATATTGCGCTGACGTGCGTGAACGGCGTCTTCCGTGCGCTGAAGAACCAGTGCACCCATTATGGCGGCCCGTTAGCCGAAGGGCGCCTTGAGGGCGAAATCCTTGTCTGCCCCTGGCATGGCTGGGGCTTTGATCGAAACACCGGCGAAATGCCGCGCATCGGCGCGCGGGCGGGCTGTGTTGCAACCTATGCGGTGCGCATCGAGAACGGTCGCGTCCTTGTTTCGGTCGATGCCGCGACACCGCAAAAGCCGAAGAACTTCCCGGCTAATCCGCTGGCGCGAGACCCCGTGCGGCAAGCTGGCCCCACGCGCGTGCTGGGGATCTCAACTACCGTGACCTCGTCCGCGCCGGGCCGCATTTCCGGCTCGCGCCTCATATTGGAAAAAGCGCTGGCCATCGTGGCGGCGGAGGGGGTGGAAACCCGCCAGATCAATCTCGAAGACCTCAAGATCGAGCCTTGCCAGGGCTATTATTCGATCTCTGCCCATGCCTGCACGTTTCCCTGCACCATTACCAACCGGGACAAGACAGACCAGATGGCGCTGGTCTATGACGCGCTCATCCACTGGGCGGATGTGATTGTCATTGCAACACCCATCCGCTGGGGCCGTGCCAGCGCGCTTTATTATCGCATGGTCGAACGGCTCAACGCCGTGCAGAACCAGATGACCATCGCTGACCGCAACCTGATCCTGCCCCACAAGACGGCATGTCACATCATCATCGGCGGACAGGACAATATCCAGTCCGTCGCCGGCGACCTGCTCGGATTCTGGAGCGAACTCGGGTTCAACCATCCGCCATCCGCCTTTGTTGGCCATAGCCGGGGCTGGACGGCGGAGGATATGGAAAGCAACGTGCGCGACATCGTGCGCTCGACCGATCTGGTCGAGGAGACGACCGACATGATCTGGCGCGCGGCGGGATTGGCCGAAGCGCTGCTGGCAAGGCCTGCCCGAGTCTAGGCAATTTGTCGCGTATCGCCGAAATCCGACCGGTTTCAGCGATTTTTTGCATGTTCGGCATGGAGAAATTAACAAAACCGGGCTAGAGCCATGCGATTGAAAATTTCAGGAGATCAGCCCGCATGGCCCGCATCACCCTTCGCCAGTTGCTCGATCATGCCGCCGAGCATGATTATGGCGTACCCGCGTTCAACATCAACAATATGGAGCAGGCGCTGGCGATCATGGCCGCTGCCGATGCCGTTGATGCGCCGGTGATCATCCAGGCCTCGCGCGGTGCGCGCGCCTATGCCAACGACATCATGCTGAAGCACATGATGGACGCGGTGTGCGAGATCTATCCGCATATCCCGGTCTGCGTGCATCTCGACCATGGCAACGAACCCGCCACCTGCATGACCGCGATCCAGGCCGGCTTCACTTCGGTGATGATGGACGGTTCGCTGAAGGCCGACGGCAAGACCCCCGGCGACTGGACCTACAACGTCGGCGTCACCAAGGCCGTGACTGACATGGCGCATATGGGCGGCATTTCCGTCGAGGGCGAACTCGGCGTGCTCGGCAGCCTCGAAACCGGCGAGGGCGAGAAGGAAGACGGCCATGGCTTCGAGGGCAAGCTCAGCCACGACCAGCTCCTCACCAACCCCGACGAGGCTGTGAAGTTCGTCAAGGAAACCAAGGTCGATGCGCTCGCCATTGCCATGGGTACCAGCCACGGTGCCTACAAGTTCTCGCGCAAGCCGGACGGCAAGGTGCTGGCGATGAACGTGATCGAGGAAATCCACCAGAAACTGCCGAATACGCATCTGGTGATGCACGGTTCCTCGTCGGTGCCGCAGGAACTTCAGGACATCATCAACGCCTATGGCGGCAAGATGAAGCCGACCTGGGGTGTGCCGGTGGAAGAGATCCAGCGCGGCATCAAGAACGGCGTGCGCAAGATCAACATCGACACCGACAACCGCATGGCGATGACCGGCCAGATCCGAAAGGTGTTCGCCGAGAACCCCGGCGAATTCGATCCGCGCAAGTATCTCAAGCCCGCGCAGGAGGCGATGACCGCACTCTGCAAGCAGCGTCTTGAGGAGTTCAATACCGCTGGTCAGGCGAGCAAGATCACCCGCGTGCTGACGTTGGCCGAAATGGCCAAGCGCTATGCAAGCGGCAGCCTCGACCCGAAGGTGGCGTAACAAGCATCGGCAGCCCGCATGGGTTCAATCCGGTCGGCGGTTTCTTCAGACGTAGCCCCGGGTTCGACCGTTCCTGCCGGGAAATGACATGAAGTGCATTCCGGGGCGGACCTTGCCGGCCCGGAATGACAACCAGTCAGATCGACGTGATTTTCCGCATTGGGGATTTGTGTGCCGCCGGCCATCGGCGGATAATCGCAGATGCCTATCCTGCATCCGTCAGTTCGGTGAACCGAACCGATGTTCCGGACACAGGAGGAAATATCATGAAGCGTCGCACACAATTGGCGGTTGGCCTTGCTCTCGGGATCGCAGCCGCTTCGCCTGCGCTGAATTTCGCGCTGGCGGCGGATACGAAGCCGGCCGCTGCTGCGGAAGCGGCCAAGGCTGCGCCAGCCAACGCTGCCCCGGCGGCTGCCGCGGAACGGGCCAAGGCTGTGGAGATGGTCCGCGCCTCCGACGAACTTTACAGTGCAGTTCGCCAGGCGCACGGCGCCCGCCTTGCGATTTTCCAGGGCCAGCCCGAGGAGGCGCGCAAGCTCGTCGCCGATGCCATGAAGAACCTCAACGAGGTCAAGGGCAAGGCAGCCGATTTCGCCCTGGCCACCAGCAAGGGCAAAGACTCCGGCGATACCTACGTTCCGTTCGACAGCTCGATCGCGCTCGCCGAAGGCTTCCAGCCGACCAAGGAGAAGGTCGAGAAGGTGAAGCAAGCCAACGAGCATATTGCCAAGGGCGACAGGAAAAAGGCCGTTGAAACGCTCAAGCTGGCGAATGTCGATGTTGTCTTCAGTGCCGCCGTGCTGCCGATCAACGCCACGGTCAAACATGTGGCTGACGCCACAACCCTGTTGAGCGAAGGCAAGTACTACGAAGCCAATCTGGCGCTCAAGGCCATCGAGGATTCGGCAATTCTCGAGTCGTTCGGGGCCGATTCCGTTCCGGTTCAGGGCAAAAGGAAGTAAACAGCCGCGCCCGGAGGGCCGCGTCCGGCTTTCCGGGCAGGAGAATGTCATTTATGGGATCGGTGACCGTGCGGTCCGCGCCATCTTGGCGCTGGTGTTCGGTCGCCGATTTTGCTACTTATGCTCATAGTGCCCATAAAGGAGGCGAGACATCATGTCCGGCAGCGATGACGCATCCCAGAGCCTGACGGGCGTGTGGCATGGGCTCTATTCCTATCCCGTTGCCTGGATGCCGCCTGCGCATTTCACCGCGACAATGATCGATTCGGGCGGTGTGCTCAGCGGCACGACCCATGAGGAGACCGGGCGCGGCGTGATGCGGGCCCTGGTCGAAGGTTCGCTTGAGGGTGGTGTCGTGCGCTTCGTCAAGGTTTATTCGCCAGCCTCCGAGGAATTCCAGGATGTGATCTACACCGGTACGCTGTCGGCGGATCGCACCGAGATCGAAGGTGAGTGGACGGTGCCGGATGTCTGGTCAGGCACTTTCCTGATGATCCGGACGCGCGGCAAGGCGCAGGTGCAGGAACGGCGTGTTGAATTGTCTGTCTGAACGAAGCCCGCTTGCCGCCTGCCGTCCCGCCGCGTAAAAGCCGGGCGATGGCCCTTCCGCAACTTGCCCTTCTCACACCGATGATCACTGCGCCGGACGCGTTCGCGTCCGTGCTGCGGGCCGTGCTGGCTGCCGCGCCCGTTGCCGCCGTGATCCTCGATTTTGGCCCCGAAGACGGGCGCGATATTGGCAAGGCGGCGAAAGGCCTGCTGCCGCTGGTGCAGGGTGCGGGAGCCGCGGCGCTGATCGCAGCGCCGGGCGATCCACGCCTTGTTGCCCGCATCGGCGCCGATGGTGCGCATTATCCGCTCAATCATCCTGTGCTGGCCGATGCCATCGCCACGCTGCGGCCCCGCTCGATTGTCGGGGTCGGGGCGATACGCACCCGCCACGACGCGATGGAAGCGGGCGAGTTGGATATCGACTACCTGATGTTCGGCGAGCCGCGCGCCGACGGTTTCGTGCCGGAAACGGAGAAAACCGCCGAACGTGCCGAATGGTGGGCCAGCATTTTCAACACGCCGGCCGTGGCCACAGCGGGCGATCTCGCCGCGGTGCCACTGCTGGTTGCCACCGGCGCCGAATTCCTGGGGGTAGGCCCCTGGCTGTTTTCAACACCCGATCCCGCCGCGACCCTTGCCGAGGTGTTCCGCCTCGCCGGCGCGGCCAAACCTTCGCAGGGCTGATGCCATGATCAATTCTCCCACCATGAATGTGATGACCGCCGCCGTGCTGAAAGCCGGACGGAGCCTGCGCAACGATTTCGGTCGGCTGCCGTCGATGCAGATAGCGCGCAAGGGGCCGGGTGATTTCGTCAGTCAGGCCGACAGGAAGGCCGAGGAGATCCTTTATGCGGAACTCGAAAAGGCGCGGCCCGGCTATTCCTTCCGTATGGAGGAATCGGGTAGCCGCGAGGGCGTCGACAAGACCCATTGCTGGCATATCGACCCGCTTGATGGGACGACGAACTTTCTGCATGGCATTCCGCAGTTTGCGGTCTCGGTGGGGTTGGAGCGCGAAGGCGCGCTGGTGGCGGGTGTCATCTACAACCCGATAACCGATGATCTTTTCGTCGCGGAAAAGGGGCAGGGGGCCTTCCACAACAATCGCCGCATCCGCGTGACGGCGACGCGTGAGCCGGCCGATGCGCTGATCGCCATTGGCATTCCGCATATCGGCAAATCAACGGGGCCGCGCTTTTTGAAGGAACTGGCCGCCACCATGGCGCGGTTCGGCGGGCATCGTCGCATGGGTGCGGCGGCGCTTGATCTGGCGGGCGTTGCCGCCGGGCATTACGAGGCGTTTTACGAGCGCGGCCTGAATTCCTGGGATGTGGCCGCTGGAATCGTGCTGGTGCGCGAGGCGGGCGGCTTTGTCTCGGATATCAGCGGCGGCGCCGATTATCTCGATAATGGCACGCTGGTGGCCGGCAACGAGGCGATCCACAAGGAGCTTTTGGGCGTGCTCGCCAAGGTGCAGTGACCCGCCGTGCTTGAAAATGCCGTCTTGCTGGCCCAAGCTTGAGAAAATCAAGCGAGGCACGGCGACATGGCAGATCAGAGCGACGCACTCCGGCTCACACCACCCCGCGTCTATCTTGTGCGGATGGTGGTGTTCCTCGTGCTTGCCGGCCTCATCGCGCTGGTGCTCTACCGCCAGATTCTGAGCGCATTCATGGCCAATCCGTTGTTGAACGGATTGATTTTCCTGGTGCTGCTTGTCGGCGTGGTGCTGGCCTTCGTGCAGGTTGGCCGGCTCTTCCGGGAGGTCAAATGGGTCAACAACATCCGGCGAGGCGAACAGCGAATCACCCTGGCGGAACCGCCGGTCCTGCTTGCGCCCATGGCCTCGCTTCTGGGTGAGCGGGCCGGACATGAGGTCATCTCCACGCTCACCCTCCGCTCGGTGCTCGATTCCATCGGAGCGCGGCTTGATGAATCGCGCGATACCCTGCGATACCTGACCGGTCTTCTCGTCTTTCTCGGCCTGCTCGGTACCTTCTGGGGGCTTCTTGAGACGGTGAGTTCGATCGGCAAGGTCATTTCCGCCATGCCGACGAACAGTAACAGCACCGTGCTGTTCGACGAGTTGAAAGCAGGGCTTGCCGCGCCGCTGGCCGGTATGGGCATATCCTTTTCGTCCTCGCTGTTTGGGCTTGCCGGCTCACTGATCCTCGGATTTCTCGATCTTCAGGCCGGGCAGGCGCAGAGCCGGTTCTTCTACGAACTCGAAGACTGGCTTTCGACCATGACGCAGGATGCGGCGCCGCTGGCCGGGCTCTCCGGTGTGCCGGGTGACCTCAAACCGGTGCTTGATCGGCTTGTGCACCTCGTCGGGGAGAACGGCGGCGGCAAGGCCTCTGCAACAGCCATCGCCAACCTTGCCGAGGGCATTCAGGCGCTGATCCAGCACATGCGCACGGAACAGCAGCTCTTGCGCAATTGGGTCGAGTATCACGCCGATCAGCAGCAGGAGGTCAAACGCCTGTTGCAAAAGTTGTCGCGCGATGACGGGGCGCGGGGCTGATGCGCCTCTCGCGCAGCCGGGGCGGCGACCGCTCGATCAACTACTGGCCGGGGTTCGTTGATGCCCTGTCAACCCTGCTGCTCGTTTTCACCTTTCTTGTTGCCGTATTCGTGTTGGCGCAATTCTTCTTGTCGCGGGAAATCAGCGGCAAGGATGATGTGCTCTCCCGGCTCAACAACCAGCTTGCGCAATTGACCGAACTCCTGGCGCTGGAGAAGGCTGCCAAATCCGGGCTTCAGTCAGAAATCGCGACGCTTTCGGCGACATTGGATGCGGCGCGGGCGGAGAACGACCGGCTGCGCGGCGTGGCGGATGGCGCAGGCGCGGCTGCCGCGCAGGCCGGGGCGCTTGCCGGGCAGGTTGAAACCGAGAAGCAGATTGCGGCCCGGGCGCTGGCGCAGGTGGAAACACTCAACCTCCAGATCGTCGCGCTGCGCCGGCAGTTGCAGGCGCTGGAAGAGGCGCTGAACGCCTCGGAAGCCAAGGACAAGGACGCGCAGGCACGCATTTCCGATCTTGGCAGTCGCCTCAATGTGGCGCTGGCCCAACGGGTGCAGGAACTCAATCGTTTCCGCTCGGATTTCTTCGGGCGGCTCAGGACGGTGCTCGGCTCGCGGCCCGATTTGCGGATCGTCGGTGATCGTTTCGTGTTCCAGTCGGAGCTGTTCTTCGATACCGGCTCGTCGGACCTCAATCCCGGCGGCATGGCGGAACTCGACAAGGTCGCCACCGCGCTCATCGATCTTGAGCGCGAAATTCCACCCGAAATCCCCTGGATCGCGCGGATTGACGGGCATACGGACAAGCGTCCGCTCGGCGGCGGCAAAACCAACTGGGAACTCTCCTCGGCGCGGGCGATCGCTGTGGTGAAGTATCTGGTCAGCCGCGGCGTTTCTCCCTCCCGGCTGGCGGCTACCGGTTTTGGCGAGTATCAGCCGCTCGATCTCGGAGAGACGCCGGAAGCGCTGGCGCGCAACCGTCGCATCGAGTTGAAGGTGACCGAGCGGTGAAACGGCTGCGCGATTGGCGTGCCGCTGACCATGAGGGCTTACTCGATATCTGGCAGGAGAGTTGGCAGTTCACGATGCCGGACATCGATTTTGCTGTGCGCCGGCCCGGCTTTTCCGACTATTTGCGTGGTCTCATTGCCGGTGGTGCGCACTGCCGGGTGGCGGAAGCGGAGGGGCTGGCCGGTTTCTATACGCTTGATGATGCGGGCTATCTCGACCAGATCGCGGTGGCGCGGACGCATTGGGGGAATGGCACGGGGCAACTGTTGATCGAGGATGCCAAGGCGCTCTCGGCGGGCCTGATCGACCTCAAGGTCAACCAGGCGAATCATCGCGCCATCCGCTTTTATGAGCGCCTCGGGTTTCAGCGGATGGGCGCGGATGTGAACCCGGTCTCGATGCTGCCGCTCTGGCGCTATCGCTGGCTTGGTCAGAACTCCGCCACGGGGCCGTAGCGGTTCTTTGCAGGTGAGCCGGGCAGGATGCCGAGGATGATGATCGTCACCAGCAGGTTGAAGTTGCTGACATAGGGCCAATAGCGCGCGAAGATCGCGGCCCAACCGCCGCGATGTGACAGGCCGACCAGCCCGGTGACAATATCCACGGCTGCGATTCCGACCATCACGATGGCCCAGGTGCCGGGTACGTCGAGGTCCTGCAAGCGTTTGGCGAAAACGCAGTAGCAGGGGTAGATCATCAGGATGCCGAAGATTGTATGGGCGAGGACCATGCGGCGCGGTCCGGCCAGCACCAGAATGACGACCGAGACCAGCAGCGCGATGAGGCAGAAGGACCAGAAGCCCTTGCGGCCGAGCCGGCCCCGGTCATCGAGCAGAAACAGCCCCAGTGAAAGCGCCGTCGGTTCGCTCATGCGCCGATGGCACCGAATTGCAGGGCAGCAAGGCGGGCATATTGCCCGCCTGCTGCGACCAGCGTCTCGTGCGTCCCTTCCTCGATCAACTGCCCATGATCGAGCACGAGAATGCGATCGGCTTGGCGGATCGTGGCAAGGCGATGGGCAATGACCAGCGAGGTGCGGCCCTTCATTGCGCGGTCGAGCGCCGTCTGCACTTCCTGCTCGTTGCCGGCATCAAGCGCGGAGGTTGCTTCATCGAGCAGCAGAATCGGGGCATTGCGCAGAATGGCGCGGGCGATGGCGATGCGCTGGCGTTCACCACCCGACAGGGTAACCCCGCGTTCGCCCACCGGCGTTTCATAGCCCTGCGGCAAGCGCGAAATGAAGGTGTGCGCGGCGGCCATTTCCGCAGCGCGCAGCATATCGGCCTCGCTGGCATCCGGCCGGGCGATGCGGATGTTCTCGGCAATCGTCGTGGCAAAGATCACCGGATCCTGCGGCACCAGCGCGATCAGACCTCGCAGGTCGGCGAGCCGCATCCGGTCGATTGGCACGTCATCGATGAAAATCCCGCCGGATTGCGGATCATAATGGCGCATCAGGAGTTGGATCAGCGTCGATTTTCCGGCGCCCGACGCGCCGACCACCGCAACGCGCTCGCCGGGCCGGATGGTCAGGGTGAGGTGCTGGAACACCGGTGTTTCCGGCCGCGAGGGGTAGGCGAAATCCACGGCCTCGAAACGGATGCCGCCAGCGGGCGGGGCGGTCGGGGAAACCGGATCTGCCGGCTCCTTCACCATCGGTTTGCTGTTGAGAAGCTCGGAGATGCTGGCCGCAGCGCCCGCCGCTTGCGAAATGTCGCTGTAAACATCCGACAATTGCCCGAGAGACGAGGCTGCGAACACGGCATAAAGGACAAATTGCGAGAGGCGGCCCGGCGTCATCGTGCCGGCCATGACCGATTGCGCGCCGGTCCAGAGCACGGCGAGGACGCTTGCAAAGACCAGGAAAATCGCAATCGAGGTGAGAACGGAGCGGGCGGCGGTCGAGGCGCGCGCAGCCTCGAAGGCATCCTCGGCGGCAGCGCGGAAACGGGCGATGGCGCCGGCCTCGCCGTTCAGTGCCTGCACCGCCCGGGCTGCACCGATGCGCTCGGCAGCAAAGCCGGCGGCCTCCGCCAGCCTGTCCTGTGCCGCACGGGCACGGGCGCGCACGCCCCGCCCGGCGAAGACCAGCGGCAGGACAATGAGAGGAATGGCGCCCAGCACCAGTCCGGACAGCCAGGGGCTGGTGACAATCATCATCGTGGCTGCGCCGGCGAACAGCAGCACATTGCGCAGCGCGATGGAGGCGCTGGCGCCGAAGGTCGACTTGATCTGGGTGGTATCGGCGGTCAGCCGCGAAACGATATCGCCGGCGCGGACTCTGTCGAAATAGGCACCATCAAGCCCCATGACGCGCGAAAACACCGCCGTGCGCGTATCGGCCACGATGCGTTCGCCCAGCGTCATGACGAGGTAATGTCTGAGACCGCTGGCAAAGGCGAGCACTGCGACAACGGCCAGCAACATCAGGAAATAGGAATCGACCATGCCGGTCTGGTCGCTGCGAAAGCCGAAATCCACCATGCGGCGAATGGCCATAGGGATGGCCAGAGTGGCGGCAGAAGCGAGCAGCAGCGCGCCGAAGGCCGCCAGAATGCGCCCCCGATAGGGGCGAACGAAGGGCAGGAGCCCCCTGAGCGCCGAGAGTGGAGCCTTGGTGTCGCGGGATTCAACGGTGGAAGTGGTGCGTGCCATGGGCAGACTGGCTAGCAGTTCGGCGGGCAAGGTGCCAGTGGCGAGAGGCGTGAATGCACGGTTCTGTCGCGGGAGCCGGCGCGTTTTACCGGAAGAGATCGCCGGGAAGCATTGCAAGGGCGGTGCAACGCGGCTATAAGGGCGTCCTTCCCGTCAAATGACAGAGCTTCGCTCGCACCCCGGGGGTTCCGAGAGCGAAGAATCTTGCCTAGCTCAGGGGTTCGCCCCGCCGTCCGGAGGATACGATGGCTACGTTGCTGATGCCCAAGGCGACCGCGGTATGGCTGGTGGAAAACACCGCGCTGACCTTCGACCAGATTGCCGAATTCTGCCGTCTCCACCCGCTGGAGGTGAAGGGAATTGCGGACGGCGAGGTCGCGACCGGCATCAAGGGTTTTGACCCGGTGCTTGGCGGCCAGCTGACCCGCGAGGAACTCGACCGCGCCATTGCCGATCCCGAATACCGGATGCGCGTCGCCGAGCCGAAGGTGCGCGTGCCGGAAATGCGCCGCACCAAGGGGCCGCGCTACACGCCCGTCTCCAAGCGGCAGGATCGTCCGAACGCTATTCTCTGGCTTCTGCGCAGCCATCCCGAACTCAAGGATGCGCAGATCATGCGCCTTGTCGGCACCACCAAGACGACGATCCTTTCCGTGAAGGAAAAGACGCACTGGAATGCCACGAACCTGACGCCGATGGATCCGGTGACGCTGGGCCTTTGCTCGCAGCTCGACCTCGATTTCGAGGTTCAGCGCGCCGCCAAGGAGCGTCCCGCCCCGGTTGAAACCGGTGCGACCCTGCTGCCGGCCTCGGTCACCACGGCGCCGGAAGCGCCGGTGGAGCGTTCGCCCGCTGCCGCGAAGAAGGACGAGGACGCGGAAATTGCCTCGGTCTTCGCCAAGCTCAAGGAACTGAAGTAACGGGAGGCTTGCCCCCGGATTTCGGTTGCAGCGGGCCGGCATTGCCGGCCCGTTCTGCTGTCAGGCCTGCGGCTGAGCCTGTTCGGCCTCGGGCAACTCCGGCGCGATCAGCCGGCGATAGAGATGCCAGGTCGTGTGGCCCAGGATCGGCAGCGTGACGATCAGGCCGAGGAACATCGGCAGGACGGAGACCACCAGCGTTGCAACGATGATGACCGCCCAGATCAGCATCGGCACCGGATTGGTTGCGACCGCGCGCACCGAGGTGATCATGGCGGTGATGAAGTCGATGTTCCGGTCGAGCAGGATCGGGAAGGAAACCACCGTCAGCGAAAAGAGGATGATGCTGAGGACCGCGCCGATAATATGCCCGACGCCCAGGAAGAGCAGGCCTTGCGGTGTCGTCATCACGACGGTCAGGAATTCAGCCATCGAGGTCATGGTTTCGTTGCGCAGGAGCAGGGCCAGCAACAGGCGGACCTGATAGATCCACATCGTCGTGAAAAACAGCACGACAAAGCACATCCAGCCGATTTCCTTGCCCGCCTGCTGGCGGATGGCCCTGAAAATACCGCCCCAGGTGACTGTTTGACCCAGTTCACGCATCCGGCTCACTTCATAAAGGCCGATGGCGACCAGCGGGCCGATCAGCACGAAGCCCGTGGCGAGCGGATAGGTGAAATAAGGCATACGCAACGCCGAGGCCGTCAGGAATACCAGCATCCCGCCGACCGCATAGAGCAGACCAAAGACGAGGCCAAATTTCGACTCTGCCCGAAAGTCGCGCAGACCGGCGGCCAGCGCCTCGGTGATGTCGGTAAAGGTGATGTGATTAACAACGGGATCGGGTCTTGGCGGCGTCTCCAGCTTCTGCTGCTCCGCTACCCAGGCATCCTGACCGTCCATGGTGCTCTCCCCAAGCCTCGTCGGGCGGACTCTTCCGTCACTGTTCCGCTCCGCCCGCCATTGCAGCCGAGCGCGGCAAAGCCGTCAATGGCGTTCTGAAAACCGACGGCCGGGGAAGCCCCGGCCGCATCCATTTCCAGTCTCCGGCTGGCCTTACGACTTGCCCAGCGCCTTGGCGATTTCCTCAAGGCTTGCGGGATCATCGATGGTGGCCGGCATTGACCAGGCGTCGTCATCCGCGATCTTCTTCATCGTGCCGCGCAGGATCTTGCCAGAACGGGTTTTCGGCAGGCGCGCGACCACCACGGTGTTACGATAGGCGGCGACCGGGCCGATCTTCTCGCGGACCAGGGCTGCGCATTCCTTCTCGATCTCGGCGGGCGTCTTGGTGACGCCGGCTTTCAGCACGACGAATCCGAGCGGCGCCTCGCCTTTCAGCGAATCCTTGGCGCCGATGACGGCGCATTCGGCTACCGAGGGGTGGGAGGCAAGCACCTCTTCCATACCGCCCGTGGACAGGCGGTGGCCGGCGACGTTGATGATGTCGTCGGTGCGGCCCATGATGTAGAGATAGCCATCCTCGTCGCGATAGCCGGCATCCGAGGTCGAGTAATAGCCCTTGAACTCGGACAGGTAACTGTCACGGAAGCGGTCGTCAGCATGCCAGAGCGTGGGCAGGGCGCCGGGGGGCAGGGGCAACTTGATGGCGATGGAGCCCATCTTGCCGGCGGGAACCTCGCGGGCACCCTCGTCAAGGATGTGCACGTCATAGCCCGGCATTGGCACGGTGGGCGAGCCGCGCTTGACCGGCATCAGTTCGATGCCCGTGGGGTTGCCGGCAATGCACCAGCCGGTTTCGGTCTGCCACCAGTGATCGATGACCGGAACGCCAACCTTTTCCTCGGCCCAGAGCACGGTATCGGGATCTGCGCGTTCGCCGGCGAGAAACAGCGATTTCAGACAGGAAATATCATAGTTCTTGATGAAATCGGCGTTCGGATCATCCTTCTTGATGGCGCGCAGGGCTGTCGGCGCCGTAAAGAAGTTGCGGACCTTGTATTCCGAGATGATGCGCCAGAAGGTGCCGGGGTCGGGCGTGCCGACCGGCTTGCCCTCGAAGACGATGGTGGTGCAGCCGGTGAGCAGCGGCGCATAGCAGATGTAGGAATGACCGACGACCCAGCCCACGTCGGAGGCGGCCCAGAAGGCTTCGCCCGGCTCGGCGTTGTAGAGCCCCTTCATCGACCAGCGCAGGGCAACCATGTGGCCGCCAGTGTCGCGCACGACGCCTTTCGGCTTGCCCGTGGTGCCGGAGGTGTAGAGCACATAGAGCGGATCGGTCGCCAGCATCGGCTCGGCAGCGCAATCCTTGTGCTTGCCGGAGGCCTTCATTGCATCCCGCGAGGTCGCCCAGTCGTGGTCGCGCCCGGCGATCATGGTGGCGATTTCCATCGGGCGCTGGAGCAGGAGAACGTGGTCCGGCTTGTGGCTGGAAAGGTTGATCGCCTCATCAAGCAACGGCTTGTATTTCACCACACGCCCCGGCTCGATGCCGCAGGAGGCGGTGAGAATGGCCGCGGGGGTGCAATCCTCGATGCGGGTGGCCAGTTCGCGCGCGGCAAAACCGCCAAAAACGACCGAATGGACCGCGCCGATGCGCGCGGCAGCCAACATGCCCACCAGCGCTTCTGGGATCATCGGCATGTAAAGAAGGACGCGATCGCCCTTCTTCACGCCAAGATCGCGCAGGATCTGGCCAACGGCCTTCACCTCGTCGAGAAGGTCCGCATAGCTGATCGAGGATTTGTGGTTCGTGACCGGGCTGTCATAGATGATGGCGGCCTGCTCGCCCCGCCCTGCGGCGACATGGCGATCGAGGCAGTTGTAGGCGGTGTTACAAACGCCGTCGGGGAACCAGCGGCCATAGACGCCAGCCGCGGGGTCGAATGTGGTCTTTGGCGGGGTGAACCAGTCGATGGCCTTCGCCTGTTCGGCCCAGAAAGCCGTCGGATCGGCTTTCCAGCCATCATACAAGGCCTTGTAGGTTCCCTTTTGCGTTGCCATGGCGTCCTCCATCATTGATTGGGGCGATTAGTGGACGCTGCGGGCGTGAAGGCAAGATGGCGGATCTTATCACTTCGGTGCAGTTCGACGGACAATGCGGGCAGCGGAAAGCAGTGTGAAACTCGGGCGCGTGATTGACGGTGGCTTGATGTGATGCCTAACGTTCATCGTCTAATTCCTTGAACGGATTGTCGAGTCGAACGTTGTCCACACCCCCAGACCCCGTGCAGGAAGCGCTCGCCCGGTTCGGCGCCGCGCTTGACCGGCTGGAGGCCGTCTCCCTGCGGCATCAGGAGGGGGAGCGGATGCGCATGGCGCTGGAGAGCGAGCTGGCGCTGATGCGGGCTGACCGGCAAGGGCTCGCCGAGAACCTGGACCGTTCGAGCGCGCGCGGCCGGCTTCTTGAAGAGCAGTTGCTGTCGCTCGACCAGCGGATCGACCGGGCCATGCTGGCCGTGCGTGATGCCCTGAAGGACGACCGGCCATGAGCCAGGTGAGTGTCGTCATCGATGGCAAGACCTTCCGCATGGCCTGTGAGGACGGGCAGGAGGCGCATCTTGAAGCGCTCGGGCGTCACCTTGACGGGCGGATCGGCGAAATGCGGAAGGCTTTCGGTGAGATCGGCGACCTGCGTCTGGTCGTGATGGCAGCCATTACCATCACGGACGAGTTCTTCGAGGCGCGCAAGCGGACGGATTCGCTCGCGGGCGAGGTGAAAGCGGTCAAGGCCGAGCAGACCAATGTGCGGGCGGGTGTGGATACGCGCGAGGTCGAGGTGGCCCAGCAGATCGACCGGATGACGCAACGGCTCGAACGGATCATCGCACTGTTGTCAACACGGCCCGATCTCTGACGCCTGACCACTGGTCAGGTTGCACGAAGCACATTACATTCAGTCCTGCGGGGCTGCGGGACGCGTTAGGAAACACTATCCCCGGGGCCATACGACTCCCAAGGGAGCTGTTCCTGCGAAGGTTCCTGGACCTTTGCACACGGCGCCCACCTACTTATGTAGGCACCCGGGATCGACATTCCGACGGTCACTGCGGCTCCGCGCTTTTGCTCGATTGGTGACGTGATGTCCGGCCTTGCAGCCGCAAAACAGGCACTGCGGCGCGCGATGAAGGCGATGCGCCGTGCTGTTTCCGATCCCGAACGGCAGGCCGCCGCCGGGGCGCTGGCGCGGCAGGCGCCGGACCTTGCGGCGCTCTGCGACGGGGGTGTCCTGTCCGGTTTCCAGGCTATCCGGGATGAAGTCGACGTTGCGCCCCTGCTGCTCGCGCTTCATCGGTGTGGCGTGGCGCTGGCGCTGCCGTGCGTCCTCGGCGCAGAGACGGGGCTGATCTTCCGGCGCTGGCGACCGGGTGAAGCGCTCCGGCAGGGAGCGTTCGGCATCCTGGAGCCGTCGACCGAGGCGCCTGTCGTTCATCCGCAACTGATGTTGTTGCCACTGCTGGCCTTCGACCGGCGTGGCCACCGGCTCGGCTATGGCGGGGGCTTTTTCGACCGGACATTGGCGATCCGGCGCCCGGCGCTGGCGGTTGGCGTCGGGTTTGCCGCGCAGGAGGTGGCCGATGTGCCTGTGGACGGGCATGACGTGCTGCTCGATCTGGTGCTGACCGAGCAGGGATTGTTTGACTGCCGGGCATTCCGAAGCGCATAGCTCGTTCATGCGGATCCTGTTTCTCGGAGATGTGGTGGGCCGTCCGGGCCGCACTGCGATTGCCAACCAACTGCCGGCCCTGCGGCAGCGCTGGCGGCTCGATTGTGTCGTGATCAACGGCGAGAATGCCGCCGGCGGCTTCGGAATCACCGAAGCGATCTGCGATGATCTTCTCAATGCCGGTGCCGATGCTGTGACGCTTGGCAACCATGCCTTCGACCAGCGAGAGGCGCTCGTCTTCATCGAACGGCAGCCCAAGCTTGTTCGCCCGCTCAATTTTCCACGCGGAACGCCGGGGCGCGGCGCAGCACTGATCGAGGTTTCTGGCGGGCGCCGTGTGCTCGTCATCAATGCCATCGCCCGCGTCTTCATGGGGTTATCCGATGATCCCTTCGCGGCCATCGAGCGCGAGGTTGAGGCCTGTCCGCTGGGAATGGCGGCGGATGCGATCCTTGTCGATTTTCACGGCGAGGCAACCAGCGAGAAGCAGGCGCTTGGCCATTATCTCGATGGGCGGGTGAGCGTGGTCGTCGGCACGCATACCCATGTTCCGACGGCCGATGCGCGGCGGCTGCCAGGCGGTACGGCCTATCAATCCGATGCCGGCATGTGCGGAGATTATGATTCCGTTCTTGGGTGCGATAAATCCGAGCCGATCCGCCGTTTTCTGGAAGCAACGCCGGGCAGTCGCTTTGAAAGCGCGAACGGGTCGGGCACGCTCTGCGGCCTCGCGGTGGAGACAGATGATGCGACCGGGCTTGCCGTGCATGTCAGCCGCATCACGCTCGGGCCGGAACTCGAAAACGCCAGACCGGCATTCTGGGAATGATGGATCGCGACGCCTTCAACGCCTTTTGCGCTTCCCTGCCGAAAACCACCCATGTGGTACAGTGGGAGGGGGCTGACGTGTGGAAGGTTGGCGGCAAGATGTTCGCGATCGGTGCCTGGCACTGGGGTGAGCACGCCGGCATCACCTTCAAGGTAACGGATATGGCCTATGACATCCTGAAGGAGATGCCGGGCCTGAGGCCTGCGCCCTATCTCGCCTCGCGCGGGCTGAAGTGGATTCAGCACTTCGCGCAGCCGGGCCTGGACCCGGCTGCGCTAGCCGATCACTTGCGCATTTCCCACCTTCTCGTCGTGTGTGCTTTGACGAGAAAACTGCGGCGAGAGCTTCAGTTGGAAGCCCTCGCCGCGCATTAGTTATTATGCGTGACTGTGTGTCAGGCGGCGGATGGTGAGACCGGTGGAAATCCAGCCTGCTCCGGAGAACAGCAGGTCAACGCCAAGGAAGATGCCGAGGACATAAAGACCCGAAGCCGGCCACTGGGCGAGGATCATCACACCGAGCAGGATGCTGATCACGCCGGAGAAGACCACGAGCCCCCAGGCTGCCGAGTCCTTCATGTTGAAGCCGAGCCAGGTACGGACCACGCCGGCGACGAGCATGGCGATGCCGACGATGAGCGTGAGCGAGACGGCAGCAGCCATCGGATAAACGAAGGTAATGATGCCGGCGGCGATGTAGGCAAGGCCCATCAGCAGCCAGAGGGTGAAGCGTCCCCATTCCTTGAACTGGAAGGCGGCGATGGTCTCGCCAATGCCGGCCACCAGCAGGAAGGCGCCGATCCAGATGGCCGAAACGAGCGTGGCCGGAACCACGGCCACCAGCGCATAGGCGCCGGTCAGCGCGAAGAGGACGCCGAGCGCGACGAACCAGCCCCACTTGCCGGACAGAGAATGGATGGATGATCCCAGGCTGTGCGGAGCGCCGGGCGTGTTCGAGGTCGTTGAAGTGGCGTCAGTCATTGTCATTCCCCTGATTTGAAACTCTCGGCGGGGACAATTCGCGGGAACGCGAATGGTTCCATCAAATTTTGCATGGCTGCTATGCGAGGAGTGGTTTTCTTGCAGTGCGATGTGGTCTATCGCGGCGGTAGACAGGGAACATGGTCATGAAGGATTTCATCGTCAGGCCGGCACGGAATACGGACAAGGCGCGCTGGCTGCCGCTCTGGGCTGGCTACAACGCGTTCTATCATCGCACGGGGCCGGCCGAGGTTTCGTCTGCCATGACGGACCTGACATGGGCGCGGTTCTTCGATGCTTATGAACCGATGCACTGTCTGGTGGCGGAGGCGGGTGATGAACTCATCGGCTTCACGCATTATCTTTATCACCGGAACACGGTGACGGTGGGGCCGGTCTGCTACCTTCAGGACCTTTTCACCAGCGAGGCCGCGCGTGGCCGGGGCGTGGGGCGCGCATTGATCGAGGCCGTCTATGATGCGGCACGGGCGGCAGGTTCGCCTCGCGTCTACTGGCAGACGCAGGAGACGAATGTGATCGCGCAGCGGCTTTATGATGCGGTCGCGGAAAAATCCGGCTTCATTGTCTATCGGAAAACCGTGTAGCGACTGGATTTTCCCGCTGAGGACGGCTATAGGGCGTTTCTTCCAATTCTTTCTCTGACAGGGAGCGGGCGCTATGGGCGTCCGCCATCGACGATGGCAGGCCATTCCCAATTCAAGAACATCATGCACAAGAAGGGGAAGCAGGACAAAATCCGCTCCAAGATCTTCTCCAAGCTCGCGCGTGAAATCACGGTTGCCGCCAAGATGGGGATGCCCGACCCGGCGATGAACCCGCGGCTGCGCCTCGCGGTTCTGGCGGCGCGGGCCGAGAATATGCCCAAAGACAACATCCAGCGCGCCATCTCGAAGGCGGCCGGCAACGACGGCGAGAACTACGACGAAATCCGCTATGAGGGTTACGGGCCGGGCGGCACCGCGGTGATCGTCGAGGTGATGACCGACAATCGCAATCGCACCGCCTCCGACGTGCGCTCCTATTTCACCAAATCGGGTGGCAACATGGCCGAAACCGGCGCGGTTTCGTTCATGTTCGACCGGGTGGGCGTGATCGAATTCGATGCCAAGGCCGGCAGCGCTGATGACATGCTGGAGGCGGCCATCGAGGCGGGCGCCGACGATGTGGTGTCAGGCGAGGAAAGCCATGAAATCTATTGTGAGCAGACCGCGCTCAACGAAGTGACCAAGGCGCTCGAAGCCAAGTTCGGCGAGCCGAAGAAGTCGAAGCTGATCTGGAAGCCGCAGAACACCATCACCGTCGATGACGAGACAGGCGAGAAGCTCGTCCGGCTGATGGACACGCTCGAAGAGCATGACGATGTGCAGAACGTCTATTCCAACTTCGAGATTTCCGACGCGCTGATGGCCAAGCTCGCAAGCTGATTGGCGTTCAGGCCGGGAATCAGCGCATAACGGCTCCGTTCGCGGAGCCGTTTGCATGTCCACCATCCGTATTCTCGGAATCGACCCCGGTCTGCGCAAGACCGGCTGGGGTGTGATCGACTGCGAGGGCGCGCGGCTTACCTATGTCGCCTGCGGCTCGGTGGAGCCCGATCCGGGGCTGGACCTCGGCGCGCGGCTGGCGCTGCTCCACGCTGGCCTGTCGGAGGTTTTCGCTGCGCTTGGGCCGGACGAGGCGGCGGTGGAGGAAACCTTCGTCAATGCGGATGCGCGCTCGGCATTGAAGCTGGGTGCCGCGCGCGGCGTGGCCATGCTGGTGCCGGCGCAGGGGGGGCTGAGTGTCGCCGAATATGCGCCCAACCACGTGAAAAAGACCGTGGTCGGCTCGGGCCATGCCGAAAAGCAGCAAATCCGCATGATGATCAAGGTGTTGCTGCCCAAGGCGGTGGTGAAAACGGATGATGCGGCGGACGCGCTCGCCATCGCGATCTGTCATGCCCAGAATCGCAACGTGAAAAGGCTGGTGGCGCGATGATCGGCAAGCTGAAGGGCGTGATCGACAGCTACGGCGAGGATTTCGTGATCCTCGATGTGCATGGCGTCGGCTATGTGGTGTTTGCGTCCACCCGCACCCTGCAGGCCTTGCCGAAGCCCGGCGAGGCCGCCACGCTTTCCATCGAAACGCAGGTGCGCGAGGATGCAATCCGCCTTTTCGGCTTTGCCTCGGATGGGGAGCGCGACTGGTTCCGGCTGCTGCAAACCGTGCAGGGGGTCGGCTCCAAGGTGGCGCTGGCGATCCTTTCCATCCTCAAGCCGGGGGAACTTGCGACCGCGATTGCCACGCAGGACAAGGCGATGGTGGGGCGGGCGTCCGGGGTCGGGCCGAAACTGGCAGCGCGCATCGTTGCCGAACTCAAGGACAAGGCGCCCGCCTTCGGCTCGGTTGATCCCGCGCTGGTGAAACTCAGCGATGACGTTAACGAGAAGAAGGCGCCGGTGCCGGTGCGTGATGCGATTTCTGCGCTCACCAACCTCGGATATGGCCAGCCGCAGGCGGCAGCCGCCATCGCGGCGGCGGTGAAGGCGCTGGGCGAGGGTGCAGAGGCGGCGGCGCTGATCCGACGCGGATTGAAGGAACTGGCGAGTTGAGTTTGGCGGGCAACGATGACCGCCGTCCGCGGCTTTGGGGCCTCAAGACCGGGCTGGTCGCGACCGTTCTTGGCCCGACCATCGCGGCATTTGTCTTCCTGCTGCTGCTCCTTGTCCATTCCGGCGGTCTTGAGGTCTCACTTGCCGCCGGCGGGGCAAGATCACTGTTCGGCTTGTTCCAATTCATCCTGTTGACGAGTTACCTGCTGATCGTGCCGCATGTGCTGTTCATCGGACTGATCGGCTGCATCGTTTATTTGTTGCGCCACCGTGTGGATGCCGGCGCCTTCTGGCAGCAGGCGCAGTGGGCTGTGCTTGTGTATGTTTGCACGATGCCGATTACCGTGAACGCAGGTAACATCACCTTTTCACACCGGGTGCTCTTCATCGTTTCCCTCGGCGTTGCATCGGGAATTGTCTGGCTGTTGACCCGCCGTTGGCATACGCCGCCGCGGCACGTGCCACCCGCGCACCGAGCCGGCCCGGGTCAGGCTGACGGTGCTTGATGGCGACGCTCGCCATCGTCGTGACCTGTGCCCTGCTTGTGCTGGTCGTGTTCGATTGTCGGCTCCACGACCGGCTCTCGCGTGTGCCGCAATAGCCACCGGGAAACGAATAGGCTAAGCCACCTGACATGACCCGTCCCGGCATCCTCTCTCCCGACAAGCGCGATGACGACATCGAGGCGTCGATCCGACCGCAGGTGCTGGCCGATTTTACCGGGCAGGCGGCGGCGCGCGCCAACCTGAAGGTTTTCATCGAGGCGGCAAAGACGCGCGGCGATGCGCTCGACCATGTGCTGCTCGTCGGCCCGCCCGGTCTTGGCAAGACGACGCTGGCGCAGATCGTCGCGCGGGAACTCGGCGTCAACTTCCGCTCCACCTCCGGTCCGGTGATTGCAAAGGCGGGCGATCTTGCCGGGCAGTTGACGGCGCTGGAAGAGCGCGACGTGCTGTTCATCGACGAGATTCACCGGCTCAATCCGGCGGTTGAGGAGATCCTCTATCCGGCGATGGAGGATTACCAGCTCGACCTGATGATCGGCGAGGGGCCGGCGGCGCGATCGGTCAAGATCGACCTGCCGAAGTTCACGCTGGTTGGCGCCACCACCCGGCAGGGCCTGCTCACAACGCCGCTGCGCGACCGCTTCGGCATCCCGGTGCGGCTGAATTTCTACACGGTCGAGGAACTGGAACTCATCGTTCGGCGCGCCGCGCGGGTGCTGGGTATCGGCATCGGCGAGGACGGGGCCAACGAAATTGCCCGCCGTGCACGGGGAACGCCGCGCATCTCGGGTCGGCTTTTACGCCGCGTGCGCGATTTCGCCATCGTCGAAGGCCTGCCGTCGATCACGCGGGCGCTGGCGGACAAGGCGCTCGGCTTTCTCGATGTCGACAGCATCGGCCTTGACCAGATGGACCGGAAGTATCTTTCCATGGTTGCCGTCAATTTCGGCGGCGGGCCGGTGGGGATCGAAACGATTGCGGCGGCGCTTTCCGAGCCGCGCGATGCGATCGAGGAGATCATCGAGCCCTACCTGATCCAGCAGGGCTTTTTGCAGCGCACCCCGCGCGGGCGTCTGCTGACGGATCACGCTTTCCGGCATCTGGGACTGACGGCGCCCCAGCGCGCGCCGGCGCAGTTCGGGCTGTTTTCGGACGGGGAGGGAGAATGACCCACCACACGCTCTCCCTCCGCATCTATTACGAGGACACGGATTTTTCCGGCTTCGTCTATCATGCGCGTTACCTGCATTTCTTCGAGCGGGCGCGGACGGAGATGCTGCGTGCGCTCGGCCATGACCAGCGGGCGATGTTCGCCAATCCCGAGGGGCCGGAAGCCTTTGTCGTCCGCCGCATGAACATCGATTTCATCCGGCCCGCGCTGATGGACGATATCGTCGAGGTGCGGTCCGTGACGACGAAGGTTGCCGGGGCGACAATGCAGATCGACCAGCGGCTCTATCGCGGCGAGACGCTGCTCTGTTCGGCCGATGTGCAGGTGGCCTATCTCGTCGGCGGACGACCGCGGCGGATGCCGGATACGCTGCGCAATCTCTTTGAAAAAGCCGCCGGATTGCCGGAAAGCTGAGCGCATATGCCCCTTGCGCACCGTGCAGGGCTCATTTCAACCAAACGTTAACCCTATGGGCGGATTGATCAATCGGGTTCCGTGAAACGCGGAATCATCGACGATGCGTGTGTTTGCGTGCCCTCGTTTTGTCTCAAATCGCCGGCAAAGCCTGACGCTCGAATTTCCTGAAATGCGTGCGCGGGCGAAAGCCGGGCTGACAGAGCCGGGCCGATGCTGCGCTTCCTGATGAGACTGAATTGCCGCAGCGGCGGCTGAGGAGAGAGTGGATGAACCCTGCCGATGCGGGCCATATGGCCGATATCACGCTGTGGGGCATGTTCTGGAACGCCCATTTCGTGGTCAAGGCGGTGATGCTGGGCCTGCTGCTCGCCTCTGTCTGGACCTGGGGCATCATCATCGACAAGACGCTGCTGTTCGCGCGGGTCCGCAAGGCGATGGATCGGTTCGAGGAGGTGTTCTGGTCCGGCCAGAGCCTTGAGGAACTCTATCGCAACCTGTCGCAGCGCCCCACGAGCGGCATGGCAACCCTGTTCGTTGCAGCGATGCGCGAGTGGAAGCGCGCCTTCGACGGTTCGGGCAAAGGCTTTGCCTCGCTGCACGGGCGCATCGACAAGGTGCTTGATGTTTCGATCCAGCGCGAGATGGAGCGGCTTGAAACCAAGCTCTTCGTGCTGGCGACGGTGGGCTCGGCGAGCCCGTTCATCGGTCTTTTCGGCACGGTCTGGGGCATCATGACCTCGTTCCGCTCCATCGCGGCTTCGAAAAACACCTCGCTTGCCGTAGTGGCGCCTGGCATTGCGGAAGCGCTTTTTGCCACAGCGATCGGGCTGATCGCCGCAATTCCGGCGGTAATTGCGTACAATAAGTTCCAGAAGGACCTCTCGCGGGCGCAAACACGTCTTGAAGGGTTCGCGGATGAATTCTCGGCCATCCTGTCTCGGCAGATCGACGAGCGCGTCGAAATCGCCAGGCAGGCGGCCTAAGGAGCTTAGTCATGGGCATGTCCACGGGTGCCGGCGCGCAAGGCGGCGGCAGCAGACGGCGCAGGGGAGGCGCGCGCCACGCGCCGGTCGCCGAAATCAACATGACGCCCTTCATCGATGTGATGCTGGTCCTGCTGATTATCTTCATGGTCGCAGCGCCGCTGCTCGCCACGGGTGTGCCGATTGACCTGCCGAAGACCTCGGCGGGGCCGATCAACGTCGACCAGAAGCCGCTGACTGTTTCGATCGACGAGAAGGGGGCGATTTTCGTTCAGGATGCCGAGGTGCCGATGGGTGCGCTCGTCGAGCGGCTGCAGGCGGTGGCAAAGCAGGGCTTTGATGAGCGGATCTATGTGCGTGGAGCATCGAAGGTCGATTACGGGAAGGTGGCCGAGGTGCTCGCCATGCTGAAGACCGCCGGTTTCACCAAAACCGCGCTGATCAACCAGCCTTCTGATGCAAAGCCGTAGTCCGACATGAAGTTCTCGGCGCAGGAACCCGGCATCTATTTTTCCTCGGTCACGCATCTTGCGCTGATCGTGCTGGGGCTTGTCTCGATGTCCTCGCCCAAGCCGTTCGACGAATTCGCAGAGGCTGTGCCGGTCGATGTGATCTCGGAAAGCCAGTTCCGCGAAATGACCAAGGGCGATCCGACGGAAAAGCAGCTGCGCCCCGATACGCCGCTCCGCGTCGATCGCGTCGCAAAGGTCGAGGAACAGAAGGAAAAGGGCGAGGAGAAGAAGGATGTGCCGGCGCCCCCGCCGCCGCCGCTGCGCCCTGCCGTGAAGGAAGCCGCCGAGGATCTTGACGATGCTGATACGCCCTCGAAGGGCGCGACCGTCGCCATTCCGACGCCGCCGAAAATCGTAAGGGCCGAACCGCCGAAGCCTGAGCCCGTCAAACCACCACCGCCGCCAGCCAAGCCGGAACCTGCGAAGGTTGCTTCCGCGCCGGCCAAGCCCGAGCCGGAAGAGGACGAGGACAAGGAAGCTGAAATCATTCGCCAGCGCGCGCTGAAGCAGAAGCAGCTTGAGCAGCAGAAGGCCGAGGAGGCGCGCAAGCTCGAGGAAAAACGCAAAGCCGAGGAAAAGCGCAAGGCCGACGAGAAGCGTCAGGCTGAGCTTGATGCCGCGGAGGAGCGGAAGGAAGCCGAGCGCGAAAAGGCGGAAGCTGCGCGCAAGGCGGCTGAAGCGAAGAAGGCCGAGGACGAAAAGCGCAAGGCGGAAGCTGCCAGGAAACATGCCGAAGAAAACAAGCGCGCGCAGGAAGCCGCCCGAAAGGCAGCGGAGGCCAAAAAGGCCGAAGATGCGCGCAAGGCAGCGGAAAAGGCCGAATCCGACAAGCTTCAGTCAGCAATTCGCAACCGGCTATTGTCCTCACGCGAGGCGCCGTCCTCGTCCGGTTCGACCGGGCAGCAGGTGACGCGCACGGCAAGTGCCGGCGCGCCCAATGCGACCGGGCAGAAGCTCTCGCCGTCCGACCGCGAGCAGTTGATGGGCCTGATCAAGGAGCAGATGGAACGCTGCTGGAGCATCACAGGCACGTCCAACCCTGCGGTCAAGCCGCTTGTGCGCCTGCAACTGACCCAGACCGGGGCGATCCTGACGCAGCCGGCGCTCACCAATTCCTCCGGCGATCCGGCCTTCAACGCCATCGCCGAAAGCGGGATGCGTGCCATCCGCCAGTGCGCGCCCTATCGCATCCCGGCCAAGTTTGCCGACAAGTACAACGACTGGAAGACCATCACGGTCCGGCTTGATCCGACCGACCTGCTTTGATGAGAGACGCCATGACACGCATTCTTTCCGCTCCGCTCGCGCCCCTGATCATGCCGCGCCGCCGGTTCCTGACCGGGGCAGCGGCTTTCAGCCTTCTGGGGGTTACAGCCGCCCGCGCGGACCTGACGATCACGCTTTCGGGCGGCGACTTCAAGCCAATGCCGATTGCGATTGCCGATTTTGCCGGTGATCAGCAGGGGGCGCAGGTTGCCGGTGTCATCACCAACAACCTGATCCGCTCGGGCATTTTTGCGCCGCTGGAGAAATCCAAGCATCCGGAAAAGCCGAGCTTTGATGCTGCGCCCAATTTTGGCGCCTGGCAGGCGGCGGGCGTGCAGGCGCTGGTGACGGGCCGGGTTTCCCGCGAAGGGGGACGGATCAAGGCAGAGTTCCGTCTTTGGGATGTCGGTACCGGGCAGCAGGCGGTAGGCCAGCAGTACATGACCGATCCGGCCGCCTGGCGCCGGGTTGGCCACATGATTTCGGATGCGGTCTATTCCAAGGTGACGGGAGAGAAGGGCTTTTTCGACACCCGGATCGTGTTCGTTTCGGAAAGCGGGCCGAAGGACAAGCGCATCAAGCGCCTCGCGATCATGGATCAGGACGGCGCCAACTACCGTGTGCTCTCGACCGGAGATTCGCTGGCGCTGACGCCGCGCTTCTCGCCGTCGAGCCAGGAAGTTGCCTACATGTCCTTTGCGAATGGCGCCGAACCGCGCGTCTATATCGTCGATCTCCAGGGCGGAAAGCGCGAGGCAGTCGGCAATTTCCCCGGCATGAGCTTTTCGCCGCGCTTCTCGCCCGATGGCAACGGCATCATCATGAGCCTGCAACAGGGCAGCAATGCCAACATCTACTTCATGGATCTCAACTCGCAGCAGATGCGGCGGCTGACCAATACGGCGGCCATTGACACCAGCCCCTCGTTCTCGCCGGACGGCAAGCGCATCGTCTTTGAAAGCGACCGCGGCGGCGGGCAGCAGATCTATCTGATGGATGCGGGCGGCGGCGGTCAGCAGCGCATCTCCTTCGGCGATGGGCGCTATGGCACGCCGGTCTGGTCGCCGAAGGGCGATTACATCGCCTTCACGAAGCAGAAGAGCGGCAGTTTTGCCATCGGCATCATGAAGCCGGACGGCTCCGGCGAGCGCATTCTCACCGAAGGTTTCCACAATGAGGGGCCGACCTGGGCGCCGAACGGTCGCTATCTCATGTACTTCTCCGAGCAGGGGGCCGGTCCGAAGATGATGATGGTGGATGTTTCAGGCCGCGTGAAGGTGCCGGTGCCGACGCCGGGGTTCGCTTCCGATCCCGCCTGGTCGCCGCTGCTCAGCGAGACCTGATTGCGACGACAGGGGCACCACCATGGCAAAAGTGCCACAACTGGTGTTTGTGGCACTGAATCGGGCCCCGGAGGCAGGAAATCATTAACCAAGTGCCACAATGCCGCCATTTCGCCATGGTGCTGCAAGGTTCGCTTAAGGTTGACGGGCGATTGATGTCTGACAAGGCCATAGGGCCGATGTGTGTGCCGATGCGCGCCGCAGTTGTGGAGTTTTCTCATGTTGTTTTCCATGGTTTCACCGAAGGTGGCCAAGCTTGCCGCGGCCGCACTGGTCGCCGCCTCGCTCGGCGCCTGTGCCAGCAAGACCGATGATCCGAATGCACTGAACGGCGGACTTGCCGGTCGCGCCGGTGCTGCCGTGCCCGGCTCGGCCCAGGATTTTGTCGTCAATGTGGGCGACCGGGTGTTCTTCGAGACCGATTCCACCGAACTCACCCCCACTGCGGTGGCCACGCTCGACAAGCAGGCGGGCTGGCTCGGCCGCTATCCGCGCTATTCCTTCACCGTGGAAGGCCATGCGGACGAGCGCGGCACCCGCGAATACAACTTCGCGCTCTCGGCCCGCCGCGCCGAGACGGTGCGCAACTATCTCGCCGCCAAGGGCATTGCTTCGAACCGGATGCGCACCATGTCCTATGGCAAGGAGCGCCCGGTGGCGGTGTGCGACGATATTTCCTGCTGGAGCCAGAACCGCCGCGCGGTGACGGTGCTGAGTGGTGCCGGTTCGTAAACGTCTCGTTTACGATCGGACAAAAACGGCGCCCCATTCGGGCGCCGTTTTTCGTTTGTCGGGCCGTTTTGCGCGGTTTATCACAGTTTGGCCCGAATGCCGCGTGTATGATAACGTCGTCTTTGATGAGCATTCCCAACGGATTATGTCATGAACAGCCTGCGCATTCTTTTCGTGTCAACTGCACTTTTTGCGGCCCTGCCGGCTGTCGCGCAGGATGCGGCGGAACTTCTGTTGCGGATCGACCGGCTGGAGGCGGACAATCGTCGCCTCAACGGGCAGGTCGAGCAGTTGGGCAATCAGGTTCGACGGCTGGATGATCAGCTCAAGCGCTTTCAGTCCGATGTGGATTTCCGCTTCAAGGAAGGCGGCGGCAAGGGCGCCCAGCCCGCCCACCCCCTGCCGGCCCCCACGACGACACCTGGACGCCGCTCGGATGCGTTCGATCCGGCAGCCAACCCCAGTGCCCCGGGTGCGCCGCGCACCATCGGGCAGGTTGCTGCGGAAGCGGCGGCCACACCGCTGGCCGGGAATGCCCCCACCCCGCTGCCGGGGACAGCGAAGGGCGATTACGATACGGCGCAAGCCATGCTCGACCGGGGCGAATTCGAGGCGGCCGAAATGGCCTTCCGGGAATTCATTAAGGCCCATGGCAAGGACAAGCTGAAACCTGATGCCATGTTCGGGCTCGGCGAGAGTTTCTATCGCCGCAACCGCTTTCGCGAGGCGGCGGAGCAATATCTGTCGGTGACGACGGATTTCGCAAAATCGGGCCGCGCGCCTGAGGCGATGCTGAAACTCGGCATGAGCCTGCGCGGCCTTGGCGCGGTGCCGGAGGCCTGTGGCACCTATGGGGAGGTGACCAAGAAATATCCGAAGGCCTCCCCGTCAATCCGCCAGGCGGTCGAGCGTGAGAAAAAGCGCGCCCAGTGCGCCGCGTGAGCGATGCGCCGCTGAGTGACAGCGAGGCCGCGGCGCTGCTGGCGCGATTCGCGCATCTCGGGCCACTGATCCTCGCCGTTTCCGGCGGGCCGGATTCCACGGCCATGATGGGGCTTTGTGCCCGCATCCGCGCCGGCATGGGTGATGTTGTCGTGACGGTCGACCACGGCCTGCGGCCCGAATCGCGGGACGAGGCCGAAGCGGTCGGCGCCTTTGCCCGCGCGCTCGGCCATGACCACGCCATCCTAACGTGGCAGGGGGATAAACCTGCCACCGCCGTGCAGGAGAAGGCGCGGGTTGCGCGGTATGAGCTGATGCGGGGATTCTTAGAACAGCGGGGCCTTGCCGGTGTCATGCTGGCCCATACGCTCGATGATCAGGCCGAAACGGTGCTGATGCGACTGATGGGGGGCTCCGGCCTCAGGGGGCTTGGCGGGATGGAGCCTGTTACCGAACGCGCAGGTGTTATGCTCTGCCGCCCGTTTCTTGGTGTGTCGAAGGCCCGGCTGGTCGCGACCTGCGAGGCACGGGGCTGGAGGTTCGCCAGCGATCCTTCCAACGACAATCCGGCCTTCCTGCGCCCGCGACTGCGCAGGCTGATGCCGCTTTTGGCGGAAGAGGGGCTGACGGCGGAGCGTTTGGCAACATTTGCGGCGCGCGCGCGCGAGGCGGACCGGGCGCTCGACACCATGGCGCGTTCAGCGCTTTTGGACAGCGATGCGGCGCTGCGCGACCGGGCAAGGCACGGCGTCCTTCATGCCCCAACGCTGCTTGGGCGAAGTCGCGAGCAGGCAGTGCGGATGCTGGAGATCGGCATCCGGGCCTATGCGCCGGAGGAGGTTCTGGTGCTGCCGCTGGAGGCGCTGGAGGCCATGGCGGGGCGGTTGATCACCGCTATGGACAATGAGCAGGGCCACATCGGCACGATTGCCGGGATCAAGGTGGTTCTTGCCGGCGATGTTGTGCGGTTCACGCGGACGCCGCCGCGTCGCCGCGGACTTTTCGGCAAGGCGCGGTAACAATATCCGGCGGTTTGGCCGCTCAATGCTTGGCAAGGACGGCGGGCGTCCCTAAATAGGGTGCAACAGGTGCGCCGGCTTGCCGCGCCCGAAAACCCGAGAAGCGCCATGAATTCCAATTTTCGCAATTTCGGCATCTGGATCGTCATCCTGCTGCTGGTGTTCGCGCTGTTCACCGTCCTTCAAGGCCAAGGTGGCCGCGCCACCGGGCCGGATACGCCCTACAGCCGTTTCCTCGATGATGTGGATCAGGGCCGGGTCGCGCGTGTCACCATCTCCCGCGAGGAAGTGACGGGTGTTCTGACCGACGGGCGGACCTTCTCGACGCGTGCGCCGTTCGATCCCAAGCTGATCGAGCGCCTGCACGAGAAGAAGATCGAGTTCAATGTCGTGCCGCCGCAATCCGATACGCCGTGGTATTATGCGCTGCTGTTCAACTGGCTGCCGCTGGTGGTGTTTCTCGGCGCCTGGATTTTCATGTCGCGGCAGATGCAGAATGGCGCGGGTCGGGCGATGGGTTTCGGCAAATCCAAGGCCAAGCTTCTGACCGAGGCGCATGGGCGGGTCACATTCGATGATGTTGCCGGCATTGATGAAGCCAAGGAAGACCTTCAGGAAATCGTCGAGTTCCTGCGCGATCCGCAGAAGTTCCAGCGCCTCGGCGGGCGGATTCCGCGCGGCGTGCTGCTGGTCGGCCCGCCCGGCACCGGCAAGACGCTGACCGCCCGCGCGGTGGCCGGCGAAGCCAATGTGCCGTTCTTCACCATTTCCGGCTCGGATTTCGTGGAAATGTTCGTCGGCGTCGGCGCATCCCGCGTCCGCGACATGTTCGATCAGGCCAAGAAGAACGCGCCTTGCATCATCTTCATTGATGAAATCGACGCTGTGGGCCGGCATCGCGGCGCGGGGCTTGGCGGCGGCAATGACGAGCGCGAGCAGACGCTCAACCAGTTGCTGGTCGAGATGGACGGTTTTGAGGCCAATGAGGGCGTGATCATCATCGCGGCGACCAACCGTCCGGATGTGCTGGACCCCGCGCTGCTGCGTCCTGGTCGTTTCGACCGGCAGATCGTGGTGCCGCTGCCAGATGTGAACGGGCGCGAGAAAATCCTGCGCGTTCATGCTCGCAAGCTGCCGCTGGCGCCCGATGTGGACCTGCGCATCATGGCGCGCGGCACGCCGGGATTTTCGGGCGCGGATCTGATGAACCTCGTCAACGAGGCTGCGCTCATGGCCGCCCGCCGCAACAAGCGCCTCGTCACGCATCTCGAATTCGAGGATGCCAAGGACAAGGTGATGATGGGCGCCGAGCGCAAGTCCATGGCGATGAGCGAGGAAGAAAAGAAGCTCACGGCCTATCACGAGGCGGGCCATGCCATCGTCGGCCTGTCGGTTCCTGCCGGCATTCCCGTGCACAAGGCCACGATCATTCCGCGCGGGCGGGCGCTGGGCATGGTGAAGTTCCTGCCCGAAGGCGACCGCTATTCGATGAAATACAAGGAATATACCTCGCAGCTTGCCGTGGCGATGGGCGGGCGCGTGGCCGAGGAACTGATTTTCGGCAAGGAAAACATCACCTCGGGCGCGGTCGGCGATATCCAGCAGGCGACGAACATGGCCCGCGCCATGGTCACCCGCATGGGCTATTCGGACGAACTCGGCACCGTCATGTATGGCGACCAGCAGGAAGAGGTGTTCCTGGGCATGTCGATGGGGCGCCAGCAGAGCCTTTCGGAGGCGACGGCGCAGAAGATCGACGCCGAGGTGAAGCGTCTCGTCGGCGAGGGGCTGGAATCGGCCCGCCGCATCCTGACCGAAAAGCGCGACCAGCTCGAAGCGCTCGCCAAAGCGCTGCTTGAGTTCGAGACCCTGACGGGCGACGAGATCAAGGATATCATGAACGGCAAGATGCCGACGCGGAAGGACGACAACGAGCCGTCACAGCCGCTCGGGTCAACCGTTCCGAGCGCCGGTCGCGGGCGCCCGGCGCCGGATGGCGGCATGGAGCCGCAGCCGCAGGGTTGAAGCGCTCAGTTGAGGCAGGAGCCGCTGCCGGCCGTCAGGTCGAGGGCGCGTTCGTCATCCATCAGTACAATAGCCCGGATGGCGTCGGTCTCGCAGGACCAGACCACATCCGGGCTTGCGGCTTCCTGATAGATCGTCAGGCGACCCCGCTCGTTCTGCCGCAGGGTGAAGCCGGTGCCCTCACAACTCGTGGACTGGCAGGCGATGGCGCCGCTTGCGCCCTTGCACAGCACGGTGTCCTCGATGCGCGAATTCTCGTCCCCCGAAAAATTGATGACGACGCGGACAGCGCGGGCCGTTTTCGTATCGTGCTGGTGCAGGCGAACAGGGCGCGTCAGGCGTACCATACCGATGGCCCGGACCGTTCCCGGCTTCGCTTTAGCGACATAGCAGACCTGCTTTGAGCGGGGAAAAACCGTGTCGATTGCGGCTGCGCGGGAGGTGCCCACCAAGGTCAGGATCGACAGGCTGGCAAGTAGGGCAGTGCTGATCGGGGGCATGGTGTTCTCGAAGCGGGGATGGCTGATGATTGACCGGGGCAGGCCGCTTGTCCAGCCGGTCGCGAGGGATTAACACAACACTCAGATTGAATGTAGAATTTGCAGCATTCCGATCGCTTTCATGGCAATGCTGGCCGGATCGACTGCGCGCTGGCGCGAGGATCTGTCGTTGAACAGATCCGCTGAGGAGGACACTATGGGCCGGAAATATTTCGGAACGGACGGTATTCGCGGGCGCGCCAATGGTCAGATCACTCCGGAACTTGCCCTCAAGGTCGGGCAGGCGACGGGCATGATCTTCCGCCGCGGCGACTATCGACACCGGGTCGTCATCGGCAAGGACACGCGCCTGTCGGGCTATATGATCGAAAATGCGCTGACATCCGGTTTTCTCTCGGTCGGTATGGATGTGATGCTGCTCGGCCCGGTGCCGACACCGGCAGTCGCGATGCTCACCCGGTCGATGCGCGCCGATCTCGGCGTGATGATTTCCGCCTCGCACAATGCCTATGAGGACAACGGCATCAAGCTGTTCGGGCCCGATGGCTACAAGCTCAACGACGAGATCGAACGTGAGATCGAGGTGCTGATCGAGTCCGATCTCGGCAAGCGCCTGGCAGAATCGCGCTGGATCGGGCGCGCCAAGCGCGTCGAGGGCGTGCAGGCGCGCTATATCGAATATGCAAAGCGGACCCTGCCGCGTAACATCTCGCTGGAAGGCCTGCGCGTCGTGATCGATTGCGCGAACGGGGCGGGCTATTCGGTTGCGCCGGACGCGCTGTGGGAACTTGGCGCCGAAGTCGTCAAAATGGGCGTGACGCCCGATGGCTTCAACATCAACCGCGATGTCGGATCGACCTCGCCGGCGGCGCTTCAGGCCAAGGTGCGCGAAGTGCGCGCCGATATCGGCATTGCGCTCGATGGCGATGCGGATCGCGTCCTGATTGTCGATGAAAAGGGCCATATCGTGGATGGCGACCAACTGATGGCTGTCGTTGCCAAGAGTTTCCGCGACGACGGGCGCCTTTCCAAGCCGGGTGTCGTGGCAACGATCATGTCCAATCTGGGACTGGAGCGGCATCTGGAAGGGCTTGGCCTTTCAATGGCGCGCACCGCAGTGGGAGACCGCTACGTGCTCGAACATATGCGTGAGCACGGGTTTAATGTTGGCGGCGAGCAATCCGGGCATATCATCCTGTCCGATTATTCGACGACCGGTGACGGGCTTGTGGCGGCGCTTCAGGTTCTGGCGGTGGTGCAGCGGGAACAGCAGCCGGTCAGTGCGGTTTGCCATCGCTTCGAGCCATTTCCGCAGATCCTGAAGAATGTGCGCTATTCAGGAGGGCAGCCGCTGAAAGAGCAGCGGGTTGTCACGGCGATCGAGGAGGCCAAGGCGCGTCTCGGCGCCCGTGGGCGGCTGGTCATCCGGCCCTCCGGAACCGAGCCGGTCATTCGCGTGATGGGCGAGGGTGATGATCGGGACCTGGTTCTGGAGGTCGTGGATGGCGTCGTTGATGTCATTGCCCGGGCCGCGGCCTGACCATCCGAATCACTTGAAGAAAAGCCCGCCGCACCCGGCGGGCTTTTTGTTTTTGACGCCGCCGGAGACAGTCTTGTTGCACGGATACAACGGGTGAGACCGTGGTCGCAGCGGGGCTTACAGTTAAAAATTAACGTTAAGAGGCCTTTAACACATTCCTGCGAGGGTTCGGGCTGTTGGAATCGCTTCACGCGTCGTTGCGGTCGAAGCCTCAGGCAAAGGAATTTCTCATGGGCAGCCTCAAAACCCTTGCGTACGCGGGCGCTGTGGCGATGATCGCAACGTCTGCTGCCTTCTCGACTGCTTCTGCTGCGGATCTCATGGCGCCGGCTCCGATGCTTGCTCCACCGCCGCCGCCGGTCGCTGATGGCATGTCGGGCCTGTATCTTCGCGGTGACGTTGGCGTCGGCATTCTGAACCACGACGACTTTCAGCAGCAGGAACTGGCGGCAGCCGGTGGCACCTGGCTGCGCTCCTCAGTTGGTGATCAGGCCTTTGCCGGTGTCGGTATCGGCTACCAGTTCAACAGCTGGCTCCGCTTTGACGTGACCGGCGAGTATCGCACGGGCGCTTCTGTCGGCGGCACGGACACCTATCGCTTCAACTGCCCGTGGACCTACGGAAGCTGCACCAGCGGGGCGACGATCAACAGGTCGAACCAGTGGTCCGGTCACGTTTCCAGCGTCGTTGGTCTTGCCAACGCCTATGTCGATCTCGGCACCTGGAACGGCCTTACCCCCTTCATCGGCGGCGGTGTCGGCTTTGCCAACAACCGGCTCTACGATGTGCGTGACTACGATCCGTCCGAATTCGGTGGCGGCGGTTACGCTCGCGAAAAGACCAAGAACAACTTTGCCTGGGCCCTCCACGCCGGTCTTGCCTATGACGTGACGCCGAATTTCAAGGTGGAACTTGCCTATCGCTACCTGAACATGGGCGATGCGCAGTCCGGCCAGCTGAACTGCGTCAGCCCGACCGGCGCGGCTTGCAGCTATGGTCCGTTGAAGGTCAAGAGCATCGACTCGTCGGACATCAAGCTTGGTGTCCGCTGGATGTTCGCCGACCGCTCGATGCCGGTGGCGATGCCGGCCGGCCCGGTCATCCGCAAGTACTGAGCGGATTGCACACGATGTCAGAAGGGCGCGGCAACCACCGCGCCCTTTTTGTTTGTCCATGTCATCGATGCGGCTTGACGGACCCAAGCCGGAAGCCTACATGCGGCAGCGGGACACGCCGCCCCAACGCGGCGCGCCCATCTGCAAGGATGGAGACATTGCGATGACTAAGCCTGCTGCGCTCCCGCGCGTGAATGCCTTTTCCTCCGGCCCCTGCGCCAAGCGCCCCGGATGGTCCCTCAAAGCCCTCTCTGATGCTCCGCTTGGCCGCTCGCATCGCGCGAAAGTCGGCAAGACCAAGCTCAAGCTGGCCATTGATCTGACCCGCGAAGTGCTCGGCGTTCCCGCCGACTATCGCATCGGCATCGTGCCGGCCTCCGATACGGGCGCGGTCGAAATGGCGCTGTGGTCGCTGCTCGGTGCGCGCGGCGTCGATATGGTTGCCTGGGAATCCTTCGGCGAGGGCTGGGTGACCGATGTCGTCAAGCAGCTCAAGCTGACGGACGTCCGGACCATCACGGCGCCTTACGGCGAATTGCCGAACCTGAAGAAGGTCGACACGAAAACCCGCGACGTTGTGTTTACCTGGAACGGCACCACCTCCGGTGTACGTGTGCCGGATGCCGACTGGATCGCTGCCGACCGCGAAGGCCTGACGATCTGCGATGCGACGTCCGCTGCGTTCGCGCAGGATCTCGACTGGGCCAAGCTCGATGTCACCACCTTCTCCTGGCAGAAAGTGCTGGGCGGTGAGGCAGCCCATGGCATGATCATCCTCAGCCCGCGCGCTGTCGAGCGGTTGCTGACCTACAAGCCGGCCTGGCCGCTGCCGAAGATCTTCCGCATGACCTCAGGCGGCAAGCTGATCGAGGGCATCTTTGTTGGCGAGACCATCAATACCCCGTCGATGCTCTGCGTCGAGGACTACATTGATGCGCTCAACTGGGCGAAGAAAGTCGGTGGGCTGGCCGGGCTGATGAAGCGCGCCGACGCCAACACCCGCGCGCTGGCCTCCTGGGTGAAGAAGACGCCGTGGATCGACTTCCTCGCGGTGAAGCCCAAGACCCGGTCCAACACCTCGGTCTGCCTCAAGTTCACCGACCCCAAGGTCGTCGCGCTTGATGCCGCCAAGCAGGCGGATTTTGCCAAAGCCGTGGTCGCCATTCTTGAAAAGGAAGGCGCTGGGCTCGATCTCGGCCACTACCGCGATGCGCCTCCCGGCCTCAGGATCTGGTGCGGCGCAACCGTGCAGACCCGCGACGTCAAGGCGTTGATCCCCTGGATCGAATACGCCTTTGCGACCGAGCGCGCCAAGCTCGGCTGACCGCATAATGCCGGCCTTCCCGTGTTGTGGAAGGCTGGCACGCCAGCGCCAGGGTGGGGTGACGTTTCCCCCGCCTTGCGCACCCGCTTCGCCCGCGCCTCCCTCGTCGTGAACGGGGAGGGATGGCCCCAACGCACTGCCCGTAAACACTTTCGCACAGCGAGACCTTCCCATGACCAAGCCCCGCGTTCTGATTTCTGACGCCCTCTCCCCCGCCGCCGTGCAGATCTTCAAGGATCGCGGCATCGACGTGACGTTCGATGCCAATCTCGGCAAGGACAAGGACAAGCTCGCCGCCGTCATCAAGGATTATGACGGTCTTGCCATCCGCTCCGCCACCAAGGCGACGGCCAAGCTGCTTGAGGCCGCGCCGAACCTGAAGGTGATCGGCCGCGCCGGCATCGGCGTCGACAACGTGGATATTCCGGCGGCAACGGCGCGCGGCATCATCGTGATGAACACGCCCTTCGGCAATTCGATTACAACCGCGGAACATGCCATTGCGCTGATGTTCGCGCTGGCCCGCCAGATTCCCGCCGCCGATGCCTCGACCCACGCCGGCAAGTGGGAAAAGAATCGCTTCATGGGTGTGGAACTCGAAGCCAAGACCCTCGGCGTCATCGGCGCCGGCAACATCGGTTCCATCGTCATCCGCAAGGCGATTGGCGTTGGCATGAAGGTCATCGCTTTCGATCCCTATCTGTCGCCGGAGCGCGCCCTGTCGATGGGCGTCGAGAAGGTGGACCTTGATGCGCTGCTGGCGCGGGCCGATTTCATCACGCTGCACGTTCCCATGACCGAGCAGACGAAGAACATTCTTTCCCGCGAGGCCCTGACCAAGACCAAGAAAGGTGTGCGCATCGTCAACTGCGCCCGGGGTGGTCTCGTTGACGAGGAGGCGCTGGCCGATCTCATCAAGGCCAAGCATGTTGCCGGCGCGGCCTTCGATGTGTTCTCGGTGGAGCCGGCGGAGACCAATCCGCTGTTCGGCCTCGAAAACGTGATCTGTACGCCGCATCTCGGCGCCTCCACCAGCGAGGCGCAGGAGAATGTTGCGCTTCAGGTGGCTGAGCAGATGAGTGATTATCTCCTGACGGGTGGTGTCACCAACGCTGTCAACTTCCCCTCGATCTCGGCGGAAGAAGCGCCCAAGCTGAAGCCCTTCGTGGCGCTCGGCGAAAAGCTCGGCTCGTTCCTTGGCCAGCTCACCGAAGCGCCCGTGAAGTCGATCCGCATCCAGTATGAAGGCGCGGTCGGCGCGCTCAATGTCCGCCCGATCACGGCGGCGGCGATCACCGGTGTGCTGCGCCCGTTCCTGCCTGAGATCAATATGGTCAATGCCCCGTCCGTCGCCAAGGAAAAGGGCATTCAGGTGGATGAAGTGAAACGCTCGGCCGAGGGCGATCACGAAAGCCGCATCTTCATCGAGGTGGTAGCCGAAGACATGCCGCGCCATGCCGCCGGCACGGTCTATCAGGACGGCAAGCCGCGCATCGTTGAAATCCGCGGCATTCAGATGGATGCTGAGTTTGCACCGCACATGCTCTATGTCCGCAACTCGGACAAGCCGGGCTTCATCGGCGGCTTTGGAATGCTGCTTGGCGAGGCGGGCGTCAACATCGCCACCTTCAACCTCGGTCGTGAGAAGGCCGGTGGTGATGCCATCTGTTTTGTCGCAGTCGATGAGAAGGTGTCGGACGATCTGCTGGCCAAGATCGATGCGCTGCCGCAGGTCAAGCGTGCCCGCCGCCTGGCGTTCTGAGCAGGCCGCCGCAGTATATTCCCGTCCGGCTCTGGCCGGGCGGGAGCCACGTTCCAGGATCAGCCCTTGTAGCGCTCGGCCCAGGCGATGCCACCGAGCACCAGGCAGAGGCCGACGGCGTGATACCAGCCGAAGGGTTCGCCCAGAATAAAGACGGCCATGATGGCGGAAAACACCGGGATGGCGTTGAAGAGAAAGCCGGTCCGCGCCGCCCCGATTATCTGCACGCCCTTGATGAACCAGATCTGCGCGAGCAGCGAGGGAAAAACCGCGACATAGGCGATGATCAGCCATCCTTTCGGCGTGGGCCAGAAAAATCGCCCGCTCGTGATCTCCCAGGCCAGGAGCGGTAACGATGTAATGGCTGCAAGACACGCAAGGGCGGCAAAAAATGACAGGCCGGACCATTCCGCCGGGCGCTGACGGAGCAGCAGCGAATAGGCTGCGTAAAAGGCGCTGACGATCAGGATCATCACATCGCCGATGTTGAAATTGAGTGCTTTCAGCACTTCGATCCGCCCCGCGGAGACCACGATGAGCACACCGATGATGCCGGCGACGAGCCCCGCGAACTGCCCCATCGAAATCCGGGTTCCCTGAAACAGAACCGCTCCGAGCATCACGAAAATCGGCGTGGAGGCCTGCATGATGCCAAGGTTGATGGCGGTCGTGTAATGGGCTGCAATGTAATAAATGGCATTGAAGCCGGTGAGCCCTATCAGGGCCATCAGCAGCAAATACCAGGGCCGCTGACGCAGGATCTTGCCGACGTTCTTGACCTCATCGCGCAGGAACAGCGCCATCAGTGCACATGCAAAAATCCAGCGCAGGGCGGTCATCCCCATCGGCGAGACATGGCCAACCGCAAGGCGTCCGGCAATTGTATTGCCCGCCCAGAACAAAGTGGTGAAGAACAGCAACACATAGGCATTGCTGAGTGGATTGGCGAAAGACCGGGCTTTCTCTGGCGGCTGGAGCACGTTTATCATTCCAATAACCGGATTAAGGCATGCTTCTAGCGTGGGCTTCCCGGCTTGGCCAGTCATAACGTAGATATCTAAGATGACCCTGCGCATTCTTGTACTGGAAGGTAACGACGTCGAAGGGCGTCATCGTCAGAAGAGCCGGCTGGGCCGTACGGCGTCGGAGGGGTACTCTGGCTGCATCCGCTTTCTCGCTCCCGATGCGCAGATCGACATCTGCAATGCAGCGGATGATTGCGACGATGTGCCCGATATTGGACGGCTGAGCAGCTATGATGGCGTGGTCATCACGGGGTCGGCACTGCACATCTGGGAAGGAAAGCCCGAGGCGCTGCGGCAGGTGGCGTTGGCAAGGAAGGTCTTCGAGGCGGGGGTGCCGTTCTTCGGCTCCTGCTGGGGCTTGCAGGTGGCTTCCGCTGCTGCTGGCGGCATTGTCGAAAAGAACCCGATGGGGCGCGAAGTTGGCGTTGCCCGCGCAATCACGATCAGCGCGGCGGGGAAGGAGCACCCACTGCTCGCCGGGCGACCGCCGGTATTCTCGGCGCCCTGCATCCATCTTGATGCGGTTACCGTGCCAGCGCCAGGTACGAGCATTCTGGCTTCGAACGCGATGGCGCCCGTGCAGGCGGCAGAAATCCATCATGCAAATGGCGTGTTCTGGGGCGTGCAATACCATCCCGAATTCACGCTTGCTTATCTTGCAAAACTCCTCCGGCTCAATCTTCCCCTGCATGTCGAGGAAGGCTGTTTCCGCGATCTCCAGCAGGCCGAGGACTATTGCAGCGATCTTATCGATCTCTGTCATAATCCGGGGCTGTTCCGGCATGTGGTCTGGCGCTATGGCATCGGTCCGGAACTGACAGATCGCTCGGTCCGGATGACGGAAATCCGCAACTTCATCGAGTATCGCGTGCGCCCCCATGCGCAGATGCGGCTTGCGGCATAAATCCGCGACAGCTCCGCCTTGAACTTTCCGCAATGACAGTCGACCAAGGCTCTTTGGCCTTCCGGCGAGGAGCAGTTTCATGACTTCCATCAAGATGGCGCTTGGCGCCGGCGTTGCAGCCTCCGTGCTTGCCCAGCCGCTCTATGCGGCTGAGATCGAGGCGCGTTCGCGCATCGATGCGGTGGCGGTCTATCCCGATGCTGCAATCGTAACACGGACATTGGACGTCGACCTGCCTCAGGGCGAGAGTGTACTGGTGTTTCGCGGTTTGCCGCTGGCGATTGATCCGGCGTCCCTCAGGGTTGAGGGGCGGGCGACCGGTGGCCTGACCCTGGGAGCGGTTGATTCCCGCCTTCGCCCGGTCGATCCGCAGAAAGTGGCCAGCGAAACCGAGGCCCAACTGAAACCCTTGCGCGAAGAGCGTGAGCGGATGACCGCGACCATCGATGCGCTGGAGGGGCGCAAGGCTATGATCAAGCGCTTCGGCCAGACCGGTCCGGCACGGGGCGACAAGGATGGCGGGCTTGAAATTGCACAATGGTCCGCTGCCTGGGATGCGGTGGGTGCGGGCTTTGCCAAGGTGAACGACGAGTTGCGGCTGGCGCGGGCGTCCCTGGTCGAGGTGGATGCGAAGATCAAGGCCATCGAGGCTGCGGATACGGCGCGCCGGTCGCGCACCGCGCCGGAGCGGGAGTTCACGGTGACGCTGACGGCCGATGCACCGGTCAAGGGCGCGCTCACCGTCAGCTATCGGGTGGGCAATGCCTCGTGGCAGCCGGCCTATGACGCGCGGTTGACGATGGGGGAAGCCGGGCGGGCGACCGGGCTGACGCTGGTGCGGCGAGCGCTGGTGACGCAGCGGACCGGCGAAGACTGGACGGGCGTCACATTGTCGCTTTCCACGGTGCGGGCGGCGCGTGGCACTCAAGCGCCCGAGGTTGCGCCCCAGCGTGTTGGGTATCTTGAGGCGGTCGTTCTTGGGGCACCGCCGATGCTGGCCGATGCGCCGGCGCCGAAGACGATGATGAGGGCGGCCGAGGCGCCCGCTACTGGCGCCGCGCCGCCGGATGTGGCTCTGAAAGTGGCCGCCACGGTGCTCGAAACCAATGGCTATCAGGCGACTTTCCGCATTCCGGGCAGCCTGACCGTGCCGACGGACGGGACGCAGAAATCCTTCATCATCCAGACGCGCGAGCTTCAGCCCGACATCGTGGTCAAAGCTGCGCCCGCGCTTGATCCCACGGCCTATCTCGAAGCCAGTTTCGCCAATGATGCCGATTCGCCCCTGCTGGGCGGCATGGTGAGTCTGATCCGTGACGGCGCTTTCATCGGACGCGGCCAGGTGGCGTTCACTCCGCCGGGCGAGAAGGTGGCGCTCGGCTTCGGCGCCGATGACCGCGTGACGGTAACGCGCGTGCCGGTGCGGCGGCGCGAGACCGAACCCGGCCTGCTCGGCTCCAACAAGACCGATACGCGTGAGTTCAGGATCAGCGTGAAAAATCTGCACGACTTCCCGGTAAAGGCCGTGATCGTGGATCAGATGCCCTATTCGGAGGCGGCCAATCTCGTTGTTGAACCGCTTTCGACCAACACGCCGCCAACCGAAAAGACCGTCAAGGATCGGCGCGGCGTGATGAGCTGGATCTACGATCTCAAGCCGAAAGAGGGCAGGGACATCCTGCTCGGCTACCGGTTGCGCTGGCCTTCCGATCGCGAACTGACCTTCGAGCGGATGCCCATTCCGCGGTAGGTCGCTTTACGCCCTGCCCACCGGCGGGTATAGCGTCGGTTCATACCGCGCGGAGGTTACGGCCCCGGCGCGGGCTTTGCATTGCCTTCATCAGCGAAGGCGTTCAGCGAGGACCGAGCGTTCATGGCCAATGTGGTGGTGGTCGGCGCCCAGTGGGGCGACGAGGGCAAGGGAAAGATCGTCGACTGGCTTTCGGAACAGGCGAGCGTGGTCGTCCGGTTCCAGGGTGGGCATAATGCCGGCCATACGCTGGTCATCGACGGCAAGGTCTACAAGCTGTCGCTGCTGCCCTCCGGCATCGTGCGGCCGGGCAAGCTCTCGGTCGTCGGTAATGGTGTGGTCGTCGATCCATGGCATTTCGTCGAGGAAACCGCGCGGTTGCGCGAGCAGGGCGTGGCGATTTCGCGCGAAAACCTGCGCATTGCCGACAACGCGACGCTGATTCTGCCACTGCATCGCGAGCTCGACCATTTCCGCGAAACCTCCGCCAGCGCCGGACTCAAGATCGGCACGACCAAGCGGGGCATCGGCCCGGCCTATGAGGACAAGGTGGGGCGCCGGGCAATCCGGGTGATCGACCTCGCCAATCCCGCGCTCCTCGAAATCAAGATCGAGCGGCTGCTGGCCCATCACAATGCGCTGCGTCGCGGCCTCGGCATAGAGGAAGCCAATGGAGCGCAGCTTCTGAAGGAGCTTGTGGAGGTTGCGCCCAAGGTGCTGCCCTTCGTCGATTCGGTGGGTGCGCTGCTCGACGAGAAGCGTAAGGCCGGCGAGCGTATCCTGTTCGAGGGCGCGCAGGGCGCACTGCTCGACGTGGACCACGGCACCTATCCTTTCGTCACGTCCTCCAACATCGTCGCCGGACAGGCGGCGACCGGCTCGGGGCTCGGGCCTGGTGCGATCGGCTATGTACTCGGCATTGCGAAAGCCTACACCACGCGTGTCGGCGAGGGGCCGTTCCCGACCGAACTGTTCGACGATATCGGACGGGGTATCGGCGAGCGGGGTCGCGAATTTGGCACGGTGACAGGGCGTGCACGCCGCTGTGGCTGGTTCGACGCGGTTCTCGTCAAGCAAACGGTTCGCACCTCTGGCATCAACGGTATCGCGCTGACCAAGCTCGACATTCTCGACGGTCTCAAGGAGATCAAGATCTGCACGGGCTATCGCGCCGGTGACCGGACCTTCGACCACCTGCCGGCGGATCAGAGCCTTCAGGCGGCGGTGGAACCGATCTACGAGACAATTCCGGGCTGGGCCGGCACCACGGGCGGTGCGCGGAGCTGGGCCGATCTTCCCGCGCAGGCGATCAAGTATGTCCGCCGCATCGAGGAATTGATCGGAGCGCCGGTTGCGCTTGTCTCCACCTCTCCGGAGCGGGATGATACGATTCTTGTTCGCAACCCGTTTGAAGGGTAAGCGCTCGGAATGGCAGATTATTTTCCCCTCGTTTCCCGTGCGGTCAACGCGCTTGACCCCAACACGCAGGAACGGCGTGAGGCAATCTATGCCCGCGCGCGGGAAGCGCTTGACCGGCAGTTGCTCAGCCTTGATCCACCGATTGCCGCAGCGGATCTGGAACGTGAACGGGCGGCCCTGACCGATACGATTGCCCGGGTCGAGGCACAGTTCCAGGCACCGCGGCCGATTACGCCGCCACAACCGAAGCCCCCCGCAGCGGCTGTGGTGCCGGTTGCGCCGCCCCCGGCGCCGGTTGAGGCTGAAAAGCCCCGGCTGGTCGATCCCACGGAGGCCGAACCTCTCGTGGTGCAGCAGCGTCCCAAGCTGGAAGCCGGTAACAGCCAGACCGGGACCGCGCGCAAGCGGCTTTGGATGACCGGTGTTGCCGTCGGTATTCCGGTGCTGCTGGCCATTGGCGCTGTGGCCTATGGTCTCCGCGACGATCCAAGCCGCTATCTCAATGCGCAGAAGTCCGGGCAGGCGGGAGACGCCGGGCAGGCACCGCAAAGGAAAAGCGACGGGCGCCTTGATGGCAGTGGCTCGGCGCCGCTGCCGCCCAATGCCTCCCGTCAGCAGCCGAGTGTCCAGTCCGCCTTGCCGGTTGCTGCCCGTGTTGTCTATTTCGAGGAGACTGCACAGGATCCGCGCGGCGTGCAGAGCGACGGGCAGGTGGTCTGGCGGCTTGAAACAGCGGCATCCGGAGCAGGGCAGCCGCCGGAGACGATCGTGCGCGGCACCGTTTCCGTGCCAAATGCGAAGATGAACATCGACCTTCTGTTCAAGCGCAACCGTGATCCGGCTCTGCCGGCCTCCCACACCATCGAACTTATCTTCAACCCGGAAGCTGGGCGCGAGGGTGTCAAGATGATCGGCCCGATCGAGGCGCGCGATCAGGAATCCCTGCCGGGGTATCCCCTCAAGGGGGCGATGGTGCCAATCGGAACAAACCTGTTCCTGATCGGGCTCGACAACAATGAAGCGGCAATCCAGAAAAACCTTGAAGCGCTGGCGACGCAGAAGTGGTTCGCCTTCCAGTTCCAGCTTGAAGGCGGCAAACTCGGCGCGGCATTGATCGAGAAGGGGCCGACCGGCGAACGGGTGTTCACCGATGCCATTGCGGCCTGGTCGCGCTGAGGCGAGGTTGTGCTCGGCTGAAGCCGTCCCGGCCAATTCAGTTTTCGCAAAAACCGCGCAGTGAAAAAGGCGGGGGCAGCCCCCGCCTTTCGTCAATGCGATCTCTTCCGGTGCTTAAACCGCTACGCCGGTCTCGATGGCGGTCATATTGTGACGCACCGCCATCTGCACCTTCTCGAAAGCGCGCGCCTCGATCTGGCGGACACGCTCGCGCGAGATGTTGAACTCGCCCGACAGGTCTTCCAGCGTCACGGGGTCATCCGCAAGGCGCCGGGCCTCGAAAATGCGCTTTTCACGCGCGTTGAGCAACTTCAGAGCGCCCTTCAGCGCCTTGCGCCGGTTGTCGCTCTCCTCAGCCTCGGCCAGAACGTGTTCCTGGGTGGCGCTTTCATCCACCAGCATGTCCTGCCACTGGCTCTGCGCATCCTCGCGCACGGGTACGTTGAGCGAAGCATCGCCTGACAGGCGACGGTTCATCTCGATGACCTCGTGCTTTTCCACGCCGAGACTGGTGGCGATGGAGGCCACCTGATCGGGGCGGAGATCGCCCTCGTCCAGCGCGGAAATGCGGCTCTTCGCCTTGCGCAGGTTGAAGAACAGCTTCTTCTGGTTCGCGGTGGTGCCGATCTTCACCAGTGACCACGAGCGCAGGATATATTCCTGAATCGAGGCGCGCACCCACCAGATGGCATAGGTCGCCAGGCGGAAGCCGCGATCCGGCTCGAACCGCTTCACCGCCTGCATCAGGCCGATATTGCCCTCGGAAATAACCTCGCCCACCGGCAGGCCATAGCCGCGATAGCCCATGGCGATCTTGGCAACCAGCCGCAAGTGGGATGTGACAAGCTTATGGGCCGCCTGCGGATCGTCGTGTTCGCGAAACCGCTTGGCAAGCATGTATTCTTCTTCGGGCTTCAGCACCGGAAATGCGCGGATCTCGCTGAGATACCGCGAAAGGCCGCGCTCGCCCGCAACAACCGGCAACGTGGCAGTTTTCATCATGTCCTCCTTTGAGCTCCCCGAAAGCGGGCAAGCTCGCGCTGGCACGGTTTCCGCCACCAGCATCTGCGGCCAGCATACAAGGGACCGACTGTGGCGAAAAGAGGGAGAAAGTGGCGAAGAGAGAACAAAAAGTGATCGCGCCTGCCGCTTGCAGGATGTTAACGCTGTTCTGCCCGTCTGGTTCCCGGAAAAGCATCCAGAAGGGCCTGAAAATCCTGCGGCAGGGGGCTTTCAAAGCTCAGGAATTCACCGGTCCGGCCATGTTCAAAGCCGAGGCTCCCCGCATGCAGGGCCTGCCGGCCCATGGCTTCCAGCGCCGCCCGCGCTGCCGGGGTCAGCAGGTTCATCTTGGTTCTGAAACCGGCGCCATAGGTTTCATCGCCCAGAAGCGGGTGGCCGATATGGGCCATGTGCACACGGATCTGATGCGTCCGTCCGGTCTCCAGCGCGCATTCGATCAGGCTCGCCACCGGTTTCCCATCCGCCCCGTTCAGCACGTCGAGCACACGGTAGTGGGTGATCGCGAAGCGCCCCTTGTCCTCCGCCACCACAGCCATCTTTTCGCGGTTGATGGTGCTGCGGGCAATCGCTGCGTCGATGCTGCCCTGCGGATGGCGGGGCACGCCCCAGCAGATGGCCCGATAGAGCCGCTCCAGCGGGCCGGTTCGGCCATGATCAGCGAACTGGTCGGCCAGTGCCTTGTGGGCGGCGTCATTCTTGGCCACCACCAGAAGACCGGATGTGTCCTTGTCGAGCCGATGCACAATGCCGGGGCGCATGACGCCGTTGATGCCGGACAGGCTTGCACCGCAATGATGGATCAGCGCGTTCACCAGCGTGCCGGTCTCGTGTCCTGCGCTCGGATGCACCACCAGGCCGGCGGGCTTGTTGACGACGATGAGGTCGGCGTCCTCATGCACGATCTCAAGGGGCAGGTCCTCGCCGACGGGATCGGGCGCGACAGCAGCAGGAATGGCAAGCGTGATCGTTTCGCCTGCGCGCATCTTTCGCGACGGATCGGCGGCTGCGGCGCCATCGATGGCCACGGCGCCGGCCAGGGTCAGTTCCTTCAGCCGGCTGCGCGAAATGGCCGGCAGCAGCGTGGCCAGCACCTTGTCGAGGCGGGCGCCCTTTTCGGTCTCGGTGACGGTCAGGGTCAGGATTTCTGCACTTGTCATGGGCGTCAGATAGGGGGGAACGACCCGCCGCGCAAATCAATTGCGCCGAGGGTGGCTTTTCCCTTGCCCGAGCGCGAGGAGGGCGATATAGGGACCGCCTCCCCTTCAAGAAGGGCGAGCCGCTCCCTTCGTCTAGCGGTCTAGGACGTCGCCCTCTCACGGCGAAAACAGGGGTTCGAGTCCCCTAGGGAGCGCCATTTCTGTTTTTGCATCAGTAAAATTAATGGCTTACAGGTCGATTTTGTCGTACCTGATCGAACTTCGTGTCAGGTTCGACAATTTTCTGCTCTGTTTGTTCGGCGGGGCGGGCTGAAGGATCGGGATTTTGGCATCCTGGAATCCTCGATCGAACAGCATGTGCTTGAGCTCGCCGACGACGGGCGTGAAATCGAAAGTGCGGCTTATCGGCTGAACATTGCTGCCGGCCACATGACGAGTTGCGGGAACAGGACCATCAGCAAGAGCACGATGAGTTGGGCGATGAAGAATGGCCAGACGCCAACCATCAGCTTTTCCATGGATATTCTCGATACGCCCGCAACCACGTTAAGGACGGTCCCGACAGGGGGCGTAATGAGCCCGATCGAGTTGTTCACGATGAATAGGACACCGAAGTAGACCGGGTCGATTCCTGCTTCCTTGATGACCGGCATCAAGATCGGTGTGAGGATCAGGATGGTTGGCGTCATGTCGAGCGCGGTCCCGACGATGACCACAACGACCATGATGGCAAGTAATAGCAATGTCTGGTTGCCCATGAATGGTTGCAGCATGTCGACAACCGATGTTGCGACCTCGGCGAGTGTGATGAGCCAGGACGAGACAAGGGCTGCAGCAACCAGAAACATCACGACGGCTGTGGTCTTTGCAGAGTTGACCATCACCTCGAAGAGATCGGCGATTTTCAGTTCGCGATAGATGAACAGCGCGACGAAAAGCGAATAGACGGCGGCCACCACTGCCGCCTCGGTTGGCGTGAAGACGCCAAATTTCAGGCCGAATACGATGATTCCTGGCAGAAGAAGCGCCCAGAATCCTTCGATGATCGCCTTGAAAAGATCCGTGATCGGGCGACGGGGCGGGGTGTCGACGGTTTCGTTGCGGACCTGAATCCACCAGGCGACGGCCAGCCCGGCGCCGAGCAGGATGCCCGGAACAATGCCTGCCAGAAACAGCTTGGTAATGGAGACCCCCGCAACCACGCCGAACAGCACGAAGGCAATCGATGGTGGAATGATGGGTCCGATGATGCCTGCGGAGGCCACAAGCCCTGCCGCGCGGCCCTTGTCATGCCCGGCCTGCACCATCAAAGGCACAAGCAGGGTTGCCAGCGCTGCCGCATCGGCCACCGCCGAACCCGATAGCGCAGACAGGAAGCAGGCGGCGCCGATCGTCACATACCCGAGGCCACCCTTGACGTGGCCGACCGCCACCAGCGCGACATTGACGATGCGGCGCGCCAGCCCGCCACAGTTCATGACCTCGCCGGCCAGCATGAAGAACGGAACGGCCATGAGCGGAAAGGAGTCGGCACCATTGATCAGGTTCTGCGCGACAATCTGCGAGTCGAAGAGATCGAGATGGACCATCAACGCCACGCCCGTGACCAGCAGCGCATAGGCGATTGGCATGCCGATCGCCATGGTCACCAGAAGGACGCCGACGAAGATAAGGATTGTCACGGGCGATGCTCTCCGTTCGGACGGTCCGCTTGACTGCGGTTCCGGTTTTTGGCTGTGACGTGTCTTTGCAGGGCCTCAGCCTCGTCCTGTTCCTCAGATTCCCTGACCATGACGAGATCCTCCGGCCGCATGCGTCCGGTGACCAGCCTGAAAACATCGACCAGAATGATCAGGCCGGACAGGACACCGAACACGACGCCCACGCCATAAAACCATGCCATCGACAGGCCGGAGGCGGCGGCAGGTACATCCCAGTTGATCTTCGTCTGCTTCCACGCCCCGTCGAGCAGGAGCCAGGTGACATAAAGCATCAGCGACTGCGAGGTCAGGAAACAGGCCTTTTGCCCGAGCAGCGGCAAGCGCTTCACCAGTGCGTCGACGCCGATGTGCCCATGATCGCGCAGCGCGACCAAGGCTCCCAGGAACGTCAGCCAGATGAAGAACCAGCGCGACAGTTCTTCTGAAACCGTGATACCGGAGTTGAAGATGTATCGCAGGACGACGTTGCCGAAAACGAGGACCACCATCGCGGTAAGCAGCAATGCGATGATTATCTTGATTCCGAAAAAGAAATTATCGGCAATACGCGTCATGGTTGCTCCTGATGATCAAAAGCCGGTCGCGATATCTTCAAAAATCTCCACCATCTCATCAATGATAACTGGATCGTGAGCGGTGGACAGATACAGACGCCCATAGCGCTGCGGCATGAGGAGAAGGCCCCGCCGGCGAGCCGCCAAATGGAGCTTCATTGTCAGATCGGCATCGACGCGGGACGCCGCCTCCGCATAGGTCGTGGGCGGCTCGGGGCGGAACCAGATGGTGAAGGCCGAGCCCACGCCGGACGTTGAGATTTTCAATCCGCCGTGATCACAAAATGCAGCGACGATCCGCGCGCGCAGATTGTCGCCGCGTTTCAGGAGTCCGGCATAGTCCGTATTTTCCAGGACTTCCATCGTCGCGCACACCGCAGCGGTTGCAACCGGATTGCCGCTATAGGTTCCGGCACGGATGACGCTGCCGCGCTCCAACAGGTCCATCAGTTCAGGCCTTCCGACAACCGCGGCAACGGCAAATCCACTGCCGATGGCCTTGCCAAGCGTCGCGATGTCCGGTGCGATGCCTGCCGCATGACTGGCCAGACCGCAGGACGTCCGGAAGCCCATCAGCACCTCATCAGAAATCACCAGCGTGCCGTGACGTCGCGCCACGGCGCAGACATGATCGAGATAACCCGGCGCGGCGGGAATGCAGCCGGCATTGGCCAGCATGGGTTCGATCAGGATCGCCGCGATGTCGTTGTTCTCGGCAAGCAGTTGCTCCACATCGTCGGGGTCGTTGAACCGAAGGAGCGTCGTGTGCCCCTTCACGGGACGGGCATTGGCGGTCATGAGCGCGTCGTCAGACCCCGCATTGCCGAACGCCACATCATCATACCAGCCGTCGAAACCGGCGGCGACCTTTGCAATGGTGTTTCTGCCGGTTGCCGCCCGCGCCAGCCGGCAGGCCAGATGAACGGCCTCGCTTCCAGAATTGGTGAAAACCACGCGCGTCAGGTCTCGGGTGAACTGCGCGAGCGACGCGGCCGCCGCTTCCTCTCCCCGATGCGCAAAAGCCGGCATTGAGCCAAGGGCGATGGCGCGCGTCGTAGCCGCGACAACGGCAGGGTGGGCATGGCCGATAACGGTCGCACCGAAACCGAGAGCCGTATCGATGTACGGCTTGCCGGTCGTGTCCCATATGTGCGCCCCTGCGGCCCGGTCGCTGAAGAAGGCCTGTCCATCCTGTTGCGGCAGGAGGCGGCCTGCGCTTGATATCCCGCCAACGAGGTGACCCATGTCTGAATGCTCTGCTTGAGATCGTTTTCAAGGATGGGCCATGACGGCGCCAGGCCGTCATGGCATTCGGCGTTATCGACGCTTTGAGGCGATCGTCTCGTTGATTTCCTTCAGCAGGGCCGGATCGGCTTCAGCGCTGAATTTCGCCACGACCGGCTTCACAGCCTCGCGGATTCTGTCGAGTTCGGCAGGGGCGATCTCGTTGATCGTCATGCCTTCCTTCTGCAAGGTTGCGAGCGATGCCGCATTCGCCTTGCGCGACACTTCGCGCTGGTAGGCGGTGCTTTCCTTGGCTGCCTGCCTGATGACGGCCTGCTCATCGGCGTTCAGACCGTCCCACGTCTTGCGGCTCATGATGACCGTCTGCGGGTTATAGATGTGGCGCGAAATCGAGAGGTACTTCTGCACCTCGTAGAACTTCATGCCCTGAATTGTCGCGAGCGGGTTCTCCTGCCCATCGACAACACGCTGCTCCAGCGCCGAATGCAGTTCGGGGAAGGGCAGGGGGACGGCGTTGGCGCCCAGTGTATTGAACAGGTCGATGAACAGTGGCGACTGCACAACCCGCAGTTTCAACCCTTTGAAATCCTCCAGTTTCGTGATTGGCCGTGTGCTGGTAGTGATGTCGCGGAACCCGAGTTCCCAATAGGTCAGCCCGACGAGCCCCTTCTCGGGAAGCTTTGCAAAGAGCTTCTCACCAACCGGACCGTCAACGACAGCATCGGCCTCGGTAGCACTGTTGAACAGGAACGGCAGATCGAGAAGGCCGAAATCCTTGGACAGGTTCGACAGCAGGCCGCCGTTGAGGACGGTGATATCGAGCGTGCCGCCCTGGAGGGCAGAAACGGTCTGGAGGTCGCCACCGAGTGAACCATCGCCGAACAGCCGGACGCGCATCTTGCCGCCGCTCTTCTGTTCGACGAGTTCCGCGAACTTCTGCGCGCCCTGTCCTTGCGGATGCGCTTTCGTGGCGGTGAAGGCAAAGCGCAGGGATTTTTCCCGAATCTCGGCGCCCGCATCATGGGCGAAGGTCATGGACAGGGCAAACACGGCCGCTGTCGTGATGGATCGTGCAAATGTCATTGTGGGGCTCCCTCTTCGGCTTTGGTAAAGGTGACTTGCTTGTCGATCGGATAGATTGGCCGCGCCCGCCGATGCTTCAGTTCATCCGGGTTGCGGCTGGTCAGCCCCGGCGTTGCAGCGACGCGGCACCAGCACTGATCCGCAAGGCTCAACCGGAAATGATTGCTCGACTTCACGACGATGAAGTCGAGTTCCGCGAGCGAGGTGCCAGCATGGCTCGCCATCGCCGGGTCGCACGGCCCCGGGCTTTTTGAGGTGATCATGAAGAGCAGCCCGCGTGATTTCAGAATGGCGGTGCTGCCCAGATCGTTGACGACGCCTGTCATGTAGGCGCCTTCATTCGCAAAGCATCCGTCGGTCAGGCGCTGCACGGTGCCGCGAACGGAAAGCGGCTTCAGGCCGGGCGTATAACGCGCACCGATGTCGAGCACGATCTCTGCACCCGGGCAAGCCGCCGTGCAGGCAGCGACAGCATCGGGATCAAAGACCGGGATCAGGCCACGCGCATCCGGCAGATGGGCGTAGGCATAGCGTGCGATTTCCACCGAATCTCCCGGCGCGCCGGCAAGCACGCTGTCGCCCTGATCGCCGATTGCGATCGTCTTTCCGGCTCCGGTGCCGGCAAAGACCGTCGCAAGATCGTCCGCACGCCCCGAAAACGCGTCGCGCTGGCGCCAAAGTTCCGATGCCACCCGGTCTGCGAGCGCTGTTGCTTCTGTGATCTGCTCCGGCTTTGCGTAGACCAGCACGACTTGTCCCATTCCCGGTAGGTCCAGGAACGGATGCGTGTTGAACACCGAGACGTCGAGAATTCCGGGGCGGGACGCCCATTCTCGGGCGAGAAGCTCGCGGACGGCACGCATGCCGGGCTGATCCGTCTCGTCCTGCCAAAGGGCCAGCATGGGGACGGTGCGGCGAACTGCTACCGGTCGGGAATGAGAGGTCGTCGCCGCGAAAAGGAGATCGACGGCACGCGCACCCGTCTCGGCCATGTCAAGATGGGGGTGGGTTCGATACGATGTGAGGATGTTGGCGCTTTGCACCATGAGAGGCGTGACATGACCGTGCAGATCGAGCGCTGCGACAATTGGCACATCTGGACCGAGGACCCGGCGCAGGCGGGCCAGCAAACTGCCCTCAAAGTCGTCGACTGTGACACCGGTCATCGAGCCGTGCAGTTCGAGACAGACGGCATCGGCCTTTGCAGCAACGATGCCGCTGGTCATTTCCTCCAACAGATGCTCGACGGTTTCGTCGTCGATGGGGCCGCCGGGACGGGCGCGCGCGGCCAGAACCGGCACCGGCGCCAAGCCGCGTTCACGAAGTCGGCGGATGATCCCGCCGAGCGCTGTTTCCGTATGCTCATAGGCCGCAATCAGGTCGTTACCGCGATGGAAAACAAACTGGCTGGCATCAGTCATCACGGGGTTGAACGCGTTCGTCTCCTGCCAGAGCAGGCCAACTGCCACCCGGTGAATGTCGCGAGCATCGCTCAACATGATGTATGCCGTTCTCTTATTCGGATGGCGCAGGCATGAATGGCGTTCGTCATTCATGCGTTTCCTTTGCGCCGGTCGCTCGGTTGGGTGTCCAGACTCTGCGAAGGAACGGCAGCCCGGATACGCGTTTTGCGTGAATTGCCGGATTTTTCTCAGGGTTAAGGCGGCGTGTAAATAAAATTTGTCAATATTTACAATAATTTATAGTATCATAAATTAATTTTATATCAGCTCCGGCCATTTATGATATTAATAGACCCAGCGTTTTTCGGTGCATCCGAACCGGAAATTTCCGGGCATCGCTGGTGGAATGTCCGATGCGTCGTCTTGATAGTGAATCCCTTGCCGCGTTTGTTGCCGTCGCTGATTGCGGCTCCTTTACCGGTGCGGCGCAACAGCTGAACAAGACCCAGGCGGCCGTATCTATCGCAGTCGCCCGACTTGAAGAACGGTTCGACAGGAAGCTGTTCGATCGCCTGCATCGCCGCGTCGTGCTCACCAGCGCCGGCGAGCGGCTTCTTCATTACGCCCAGAAGATTCTTCGCCTTGAGGATGAAGCCATCACATCGCTTCTGGATGCGACGCCAGAGGGGCGCATCCGCCTTGGTATGCCCGACGATTACATCGGCGTGTTCGGACCGGCGCTCGTCAATGCGTTCACCGAACGCTATCCGCTGGTCGGAATCGATCTGCGCTGCGCTTTCTCCTTCCAGCTCGAAGCGATGGTTGAAGCGCGGGAGATTGATATTGCTGTCATCACGCAGGACCCGATGGCACCAAAAGGCGAGGTGTTTCGTTCGGAGCGGCAGGTTTGGTGTGTGGCGCCAAACAGGACCCCGGAAACGGCGGAGGTCCTTCGCCTTGCGCTCTTTCCGGACGGTTGCAGGGCGCGGCCCCAGATTCTGAAGGCCCTCGACAAGGCCGGCCGGCGCTGGACCATCGGCTACTCGTCATCTTCAATTCAGGGCATCCAACTTGCGATTGCGTCCGGCGATCTCTTGACCGTGCTGCCGGAATCCGCAGTTCCGCCCAACTGGCGGCAACTGGGCGAGGCCGTGGGGATGCCTGCGATGCCGCCGCTCACGCTGGCGATTTATACTTTCCAGCAATCAAGGTTGGCTGTTCGGCAATTGATGACGTTCCTGCGTGAGGAATTCAGCGTCGGTGCCACACCAATCGCTGAGCGGGCAGTCTTGTTTCAGAAATAGGCGTCTGTCGCTTGCGGCGCCTTACATCTGTTTTTCGGCTCAGAGACCGCGTTGATCCGGCGCGACTCTCCCGGCCTTCGTCTCGACGCGCGATCTGAACCTCTGTGACGGTTGGTGCCCTCACGGAACGCTCCGGGGGCTTCCTGGATCATCGGTGGCAGTGGCAGCGCCGAACTCTGGGCATGTCGCTCTGCTCTCCGGAAGGAGCGCTGATCGGTCCGACAACATGCGTCGGTTTCGATTTCCCTACGCAATGGTGCGGTCCACTCCCGGATCAAGGGCCGGTTTGGGCATATCGCTTGAGCAAGCGTTTCAAAAATTGACAAGTGATTTCGGTCGTCCTATCCTTCATTAATAAACGACGTTCAGCAATGATGAATTATAAGAGGGTGCGCAGATGGTGGACACCACCTTGTCGAGCGGCGATCTCATGCGGCTGAAGCGCGTTTCGACGCCGACGCTGTACAATGGGTGGGAGCAGGTTTCGCGGCATGACAGGCGCACGACGGTCAATCGCGACGAGGTGCGCGATTTCATGCCGGCGCTGGGGCCGATGGTCGGGCGCGCGGTTACACTCGTCGTGCAGCCAAGCGAGCCCAGCCATCTGGACCGTCATGACGCCCCTGACGAATATCGTCGCTACCTTGCCAGCGTTTCCGGGCCGAAAATCCTGGTGATCAAGGACCTCGACGCACCCAATTCGATCGGAACCTATGTGGGCGAGGTCAACGCCAGTCTCCACCGTGCGCTTGGCTGTGTCGGGATTATCACCGATGGCGGGGTTCGTGATCTCCAGGAGATGACGGCGCTCGGATTCAAGGCACTGGCCGCGCGTCTTTGTGTCGGCCATGCTGTTGATTACCGCTGAGATTTGACCCGGCGTTTTCGTTGAGAAGTGACCCGGGTTGAATGTGTTTCCCGCGTTGTTTGCGGGTGGTCAAGCGATAGCTTTTTCCTTTCGGGTTTTCGGGGTTGCGGC
>Ga0209053_1000080_pt1 | contig 130433 bp, 100 predicted proteins | sample EBPBio152010_DNA_FD_185864 | JGI IMG/M metagenome (GOLD analysis project Ga0209053, IMG submission 185864) | Wastewater treatment Type I Accumulibacter community from EBPR Bioreactor in Madison, WI, USA - Reactor 1_7/15/2010_ DNA (SPAdes)... | ecosystem: Engineered > Bioreactor > EBPR >... | reverse complement strand
AAACCGCCTCTACTCGCCTTCTACGTGGCCTTATTGCGCCGCGATTGCTCTGGCCTCATTGCGCCGCGAGTCCAGTGGCCTCATTACGCCGCCACCGAAATGGCCTTATAGCGCCGCGAATTAACACACCGCAGAGCACCTTGAAGCTCGGCAGGACGGCGGTCTGGATACGGCACAAAATATCGTCGCCGCTTGCGTGACCTGCAATCAACGAAGGCACAAACGGAAGCAGGCTCCTGTACCTGACGCCTACCTACATCTGGTGCAGAAACGCGTCCGCGCTGGCCGTTGGCATTGTGCCACCCTGCTGTCGGCGTTCGGGGCGCTACTCGCTGGCCACGACAGCCCGGCTCAGTCTTCGACGTGACCTAGGGTGTTCTCGATCCTGTGCAGGCCTGACTGCAAAAACCCGCCACAGGGGCGGGTCGATGGTGACGTCGATTTGCTTTCTACAGAAAACTATATGGTCTATAATTTCTGTAGAAAGGAGAGCGAGATGCCAGGAACAACTGTTCAAGCAGCGAGCACCGCACAGCCTGCCGCAGTGCTCACCAAGGCGGTGACTCGCGCGGCTGATCACCTGGATATCCAGCGGTCGATACTTGCCAAGGTGCTGGGTGTAAGTGCGGCAACGGTCACCCGACTGTACGCCGGCGCGTATCAACTGGACCAAAAGCGCAAGGAATGGGAGTTGGCCCTGTTGTTCGTCCGCGCCTTCCGATCGCTGGACTCTCTCGTCGGTGAGCAGGGGACCGCTCGTAAATGGCTCGCCAGCAACAACCGAGCGCTCAACGGTCGTCCCGTTGATCTCATCAGCACTACCGAAGGACTCGTTCGTGTCGTCCACTACCTGGACGCCTCTCGCGGTCTCGTCTGAGGCCCGGGCCTGGCGCGGTTCAACCTGGCGTATCGTTGAAGCCCAGCACGTGGCTTCAACGATGAAGATCGTCGACAGCGCCGCCGAGCAGGAAGCCCTGGAGTCGCTGCTCGAAGCCGGCAAGCCGGCATTGCCTGACGCTACGAGCGGGCTCGATTACCTGCTTGCGACGCCGTTTCGATATCCTCCTGCCGGTCTGGGCTCTCGCTTCCGGTCCGCAACCGACTTGGGCGTTTTCTACGGTGCGGCAACGGTCCGGACAGCCTGCGCCGAACTGGGATACTGGCGCTGGCGGTTTCTTCAGGATGCCGAAGGCCTCGACCGGATCGGACCCGTCGCGCACACAGCCTTCCGTGCGGAGGTGCACACGCCAGCCGTTGATCTCCGCGAGGAGCCCTTCCGCAGAGATGTCGCGTCGTGGACGCAACCCGACGACTACACTGCGACGCAGTCGTTTGCTCGTGTAGCCAGAGATGCCGGTGTGGGTGCCATCGTCTATGGCTCCGTGCGTGATCCTCAGCCGAGCTGGTGTCTTGCCGTTCTGACACCCCTTGCGTTTGCCAGCAAGAGGCCGCATCCCGCCAGACAAAACTGGTGGCTCGCTGTGCATTCGGACCAAGTGATCTGGCGGCGCGACCATGAAGTGATCGCATTTGCGATGCCTTGCCCTGCGGCGAACAAGTAGCCGGTAGCGAGCGTAGCCGGCGGGTTTTTCGTCTGATCATGCCGCCAAGCAGGGAGGAGCCTTCGCTCTCGCACCTTTCCCAACCATAGCCGTCACTGTAGGTCAAAACGGCCCGGGATGCGACACCCCTTTCGAGCCGCAAAAGGCGCAATTGCCCGCAGGCTTTCGCTGCAGCCCGCTGATGTACTCTGAAACTATCCGAACTCCTCACGAGGCCACGGTCCTCGGTTCGTTGAGCCGATCGGCAACGATCTGGATCGCCCCTTGCCACCGGCGTTGCGCTGTCCTGGTGCAGCAGGCGGCACGTATCGAGATGTCCCGCCAGCCGTAGCGCCTGGCCCGCATCCAGACGAGATGGCGTTGCTCGACTTCCAGCCACTGCACCCAGCGCATCGTCTCCAGCATCCGGTCGATGGCATCAGGGTTGGGCGGCAACGGACGGTAGTCACGCTCCTCCTCGGGATACGCTTCCCATGTGTCTCGGGCAAAGGTTGGCCAGACGTTGAAGTAGCCCTGCACCCGAACGCGCGGCAGTCGCCGGCCCGTTTCGGCCGCCTCGGTGAATCGTGCCGCGACGTCTTCGAGGGTCCAGTTAGCCATGACGCCGGCCTCCTGTGCCGTAGAGCCGTTCGCCCAGTCGCCGGACCAACTCCCGTTCGACGAAGTCCAGCCGCTCGTCGGTGTCGGACACCACCAGAATGCGTTGCTCGCGCCAGCCGGTTTCCTTCACCGCTTCGAGATTCGTGACGTCTGGTTGCAACCGCCCCAGCGGGCAGCGATAGCGTTGCGGACGAATCTTCATGACGCCACCTCCTGAGCCACTGCCCATGCCAGCAGGGCGAGCGCATCGGCTTCGTTGTCGTCCTGCGGATCGAGTCCCCGTGCCTTGGCGGCGGTGATCATCGCGTCCTTGCCGGCGTTGCCCTTGCCGGTGGCGTGCTTCTTGATCGTCCCGACCGGCACGCCCTGGTAGGGAATCTCGTGGTGCTCGCACCACGCGGTCAGATGCGCCAGGAAACCGCCGTAAGCGTGCGCCGCATCGACACCGGCGTGACGACGCACCTCTTCGAAGTACACCGCATCGATGCCGTCGACCGACTGCTTGATCTCGGTGAGCCAGCGCTTGAATCGCAGGAAGCGCATCCCGCCTCCCTCGAAGCGTCCAGGTCGGAACGACTCCGAGCCGCTGACGATGGATCCATCCCGACTGCGCAACGCCCAACCGGTCTGCGTACCCAGATCCAGGGCCAACAGACAGGTAGCATTCTCCGGGTCGGTTACCCGCCAGCATGGGGCAGACGCGCCATATAGGAACTACGAAACTGACCCTAATCTCGGTTACCCGCCAGCATGGGGCAGACGCCTCTCTACGTAACGGCGAGGGAACCTCTGTTCCCTCTCCTACGTAGTAGGAGGGAGAGATTTCTCCATCTGGAAATGCCTCGCAAAGCCAGTAAACACGGGCATTTCCGCCAGATGGAAAGATCGCAGCGTTTCCATCTGCCGGCTTTTCCATCTGCGTGTCAAGTGCTTGATTTCCCGAGAAATCCAGATGGCAAACAATTTCCATCTGAGGCAGATGGAAAACTCCGGGGTCCAGATGGCAAGCTTTTTCCCATCTGCCGTAGCACTCTGCTGGGGGGGTATTCATGTCGTTTCCTCGTCCTGGTACAGCCATACATTCGGGTTCTCGACCGGCAGCAATGCACCGGTCTGTGGGCACTTGTAGTGGGTGGGCAAGATCAAGTGCTCAAGGATGTTGATCTCGCCGCTGTCCGGATCGGGCGGGCCGCTGGACTGCCTAAGCCGCATGTCTTCCACGCAGAGGTAGCCGTACTTGCTGCGACTGGTCATGGCCAGTCCGTAGCGAGACCCCTCCCGGAAGAACTTGATGTAGCCCTGCGTCGAGAGCACCGAAACTCGATCGCGTATCGTCCGCTCGCCGCCAAGTCCGGCCTGGCCCTCAAAGCTCTCGCCAAACTGCTGGGCCGTATAGCAGCGCCCGGCCAAAGCCTCGTCGTAGAGGACCTGCAAGATCGACGTGGTCGTGATCTACAAGATCGATCGACTGACGCGCAGCCTGGCGGACTTCTCCAAGATGGTGGAAGTCTTCGAACGGTACGGCGTCTCGTTCGTCTCGGTGACCCAGCAGTTCAACACCACGACGTCGATGGGCCGGTTGATGCTCAACATTCTGTTGTCCTTCGCGCAATTCGAGCGCGAGGTCACCGGCGAACGGATCCGCGACAAGATCGCCGCCAGCAAACGCAAGGGCATGTGGATGGGGGGCGTGCCGCCGCTGGGCTACGATGTGGAGAACCGGCGACTGGTCCCGAACGAACAGGAAGCCAAACTGATCCGGCATATCTTTCAGCGCTTCGTCGAACTCGGTTCCAGCACGGCCCTGTTCAACGAGTTGAAGCTCGACGGCGTCACCTCGAAGGCCTGGACCACCCAGGACGGCAAGGTCCGCGAGGGGAAGCCGATCGACAAGGGGATGATCTACAAGTTGCTGCACAGTCGCACCTACCTCGGCGAACTGCGGCACAAGGAGCAGTGGTTTCCGGCCGCGCACCCGCCGATCATCGAACGCGAGTTGTGGGATAGCGTGCACGCGATTCTCGCCACCAATTGCCGGGTGCGCGGCAACGCCACGCGAGCGGTCGTGCCCTTCCTGCTCAAGGGTATCGTGTTCGGCCACGACGGGCGGGCCCTGTCGCCATGGCACACGACGAAGAAGAGTAACGGGCGCCGCTACCGGTATTACATCCCGATGCGCGATACCAAGGAGCAGGCAGGCGCGTCCGGTCTGCCACGCTTGCCGGCAGCGGAACTGGAGTCGGCAGTGCTCGAACAACTGCGAGGAATCCTGCGCGCACCGGATCTGCTCGGCGACGTGCTGTCGCAGGCGAACAAGCTGGATCCCTCCTTGGACGAGGCCAAGGTCACCGTGGCCATGACACGCCTCGATGCGATTTGGGACCAGTTGTTTCCGGCTGAACAGACCCGGATTATCAGGCTCCTTGTCGAGAAGGTGATCGTTTCACCCACTGATCTGGAAGTACGCCTGCGCACCAATGGCCTCGAACGTCTGGTGCTGGATCTGCGCCCGGTGCCCGCCGAACGGCGGCAGGAGGCGCTGGCGTGAACGGGATCCGAATCCGCAGGACCGGGGCGCCCGATGTCGTCGCCGCCAGCGACGGCAGGCTGACCCTGTCAGTGCCGATTCAGATCAAACGCCGCAGCGGCAGAAAACTGGTCACCCTGCCGAATGGTGAAGCCGCGGAGTCCAGGCCCTGGGATGTCGCCGCCACACCGATGCAACTGGCGCTGGCCCGCGGCCATCGCTGGTTGGCAATGCTCGAATCGGGCGAAGCCAAGTCCATCACCGAGCTCGCCGCCCGGGAGAAGATCGACAACAGCTATATGTGCCGAATGCTCAACCTGACCACGCTCGCGCCCGACATCGTGGCGGCCATCCTGGATGAAACCATGCCTCAGCGTGTGACGGTCCATGAGCTTGTGATCAGTCCGCCGGTGTTGTGGGAGGAGCAGCGCAAGAGAATTGCGACGTCATGTAGACCAGGCTGATGGCGCACGGTAAAATCTTTCGTACCCCCTTTACTCGCCCACGCATAGAAATATGCGTTTTGTCTTTCTGTCGTTGGACTTGCCGACTCAATCTGCCCAACCGCAGGGTATGTTGCCCGTCTGCACGGAGGTGTGTGAGGGGGAGCCGTGAGGCTTCTCCCTATGTCGATTAGGCCTCGCGGGAACGCTGGTGGTGCTCCCCCGAGCCTGAACTCGATACGCTTTTTAACGGACAGGTCGTCATGTAATGAACGCTGGCCCCCGAGCGACGGATACTTGGATACCACGGAGTGCAAAGGATTGGTACGACTGGCTGGTCACGGAAGAGCGCGAGACCGTTGCTGCGTATTGCGCCAAACCCTCTTCGCTTATCGCAGAGTATCGTCGGGAGCAAGACATTGCCCGCGACTATGAAGGCCGTGAGATTCTTGAGCTACTGCAGAACGCGAACGATCAGGCGGCAGAGCGCGGCGAGCGCGGGCGAGTACTCATTGAGTTATCGCAGGATGGACTAATTGTCGCAAACACCGGATTGGCGTTCTCGGTCGGCGGCGTGGCTTCGCTACAGACGAGCCATCTCAGCCCAAAACGTCGCAGGCGCAAACAACTCATCGGCAACAAGGGCCTCGGCTTCAGGTCGGTGCTCAACTGGTCGCATACGCCAGTTATTCTCAGCAGTGCGTTGTCGCTTGTCTACAGCCAGAACCACCTTAGGGAAAAACTGCAGGCGCTGACGGTGCAGTACCCGATGCTCGCGCAAGTAGTCATGGATGAACGGCAAGCAGAAGACGATGTCATTCTGCCTTTGCTGCCCTTCCCTTTGTATTCCGAAGACGGCGATCTTGCGGCGTGGCTGGTAGGCGAGCATGCGCAGGGTATGTTCGACCGATGCAAGGCGTTGCTAACGGAGGGCTACGATACGGTCGTCGGAATGCCCTTCGATATGCCCCGGGGACATAGTGCGGCTCAAGAGCAAATAAGGGAGATTTCGCCCGAGATCCTGCTTTTCGCCCAGCATTTGGGTGAGCTTTGCTTCCGGTGCGACGCAGAACCTGTTGTGACGTGGCGCTGTGACGGAGGCGATACGCTGACGAAGGTCATGGAAAACGATAGACCGGTCGGTCAATGGCGCATCCATCGCAGGACCGGCAAATTGCCTGAGGACGCTATAAAGGCCGACCAGTCGGACGCCACCGATTATGAAATCGTCGTCGCAGTGCCTTGCGAGAACACAGCCACGAAGGGAATTCTGTACTCGCACTTTCCGACAGACATCACGCTGCCGCTGCCTGTGGTATGTCATGCAACGTTGGAGTTGGAGCAGAATCGGAAGCACGCGCAACAGAAGCGCGCTAGCAACGAATACGTTCTTGCCAAACTCGCTGAAGTGCTGGCCGATGTCGCAGAGAACGTGGCTTTAAGCTGTCCGGATGTCCCTTGGGCCGGATGCTCGTTGCTGATGCCAGGTGGAGACTATCCGGAAGAACTGATTCGGGAAAAGTTTCCGCAGAAGCTCACCTCTTGCGCCAGGTCGCGCACTATCATCCCGACGCTCTCGGGGAACCCAGTAATTGCCGACGCGGCGCGGTCCGTTCCTGGCGCGGATCCGGCGTGGCTCCCATCACAGATCTTCCCCGAAGTCGTTCCGATCAGGAATGCAGACGATTTGCGATTCCTCAGATCGCTCGCCGTGTCGCCGCTCACCACGAAAGACATCAAATCCCGCCTGATCGCACAGCAGGATCTCACTCTAGGGCAAAGGGTCGCGCTGATTGCTGGGCTACTCCAACAGCCGGAACTCCGGCAAGTCCATACTTCTGCGCTCCTTCTCGACGGGGCGGAGAACACGCTGGGGGACGGCGTGCGGGTATTCCTGCCGCCAAGCGGCGGGGAGCCGCCGGGACTTCCGGAATGGGCCGATTTGAGGTTTCTGAATCAGGAAATGCGAGAGAAGCTGGTGCAGCAGCTTGGAGTACGCGAAGCGAGAGAATTGCAGCAGAAGCTCTCGAGTTTCGGGCTGCTTGAGTACTCCCTGGGCAATGTTATCCGTGCTCTCGTGACGGACTCCAATCGTGCTGCCAAGGACGATCCGAGCGACACGGGCCGCTATCAACGTGATCTCCTGTGTGCGGTCTTTGCTTTATACGATGCTGAAGCACCGGGTAAGAGGCGCCCGGATTACCCGGAACAGAGCCCACTGCAACTTGTGAGCCAGGAGGGCGGAAGAGTACCAGCCACGTCGCTCTATCTCGGGTCGGGGTTCGGGCCGTTTGGGGAAATCACTCAATCGCTCTACGGAGCGTGGGCACCGGAGAAACTGGTCTCGGCGGCTTCATTGGCCAGCCTTACAAACGACACCAACAAACTGGCGGATTTTCTACTTTGGCTCGGGGTGGTAAGGTGGCCCAGGAACGCGAACGAGGAAAAGCCGGACATTGGCTATCTCGATTACACGTTTCGCACTATCAACTTTCCTGCCGCGTTCGCGGACAAGGTGGTGTCAAAGCGAAGCGAAGCGTACTGGGCGAGCTTTGAGGCTGTACAGAGCATCGGAGGCCTTGATGACCTTCTTAGCAACGCGGAGCCAGTCGCGGTCAGCGCTTGGCTCGCGAACGACGATCGGTCCTTGTCATGGAGCCGGCCTGCGCGCGATCATGCGAGGCTTTTAGCATATCCGCCAGGTACCAAAAATCCTCGCGCCTATGGCGGTGCAGTTCCTAGCTACATTCGTTGGCGGATCGAGAGCACGTCTTGGTTGACGTCAGGCGACGGTGCCGTGGTGCGTCCAAAGGATTGTGTTCTGGGTGAGAGGGCGATCGAAGATCTTTTCCCGCGGCCAGCAATGCCTGACCAAGAGGTACTTCAACGGTTCGAAATGCAACCCCTGGACATGGTCGAAGGCTGGCGGCGCGCCGGCGTCCTTACAAGCCTCGCGTTCCTTGAGCGCGACGAGATCTACGCAAAGTTACTGGAACTTCCAGATCGGAGTCCAGACGGAAGGCTGGCGCGTCCCCTTTATCACTGGCTGCTAGACACAAACGATAGCGCTCTGGGGGGCGAAGGACCTAGTCGGCAAGAATTCATTACGCGCGGCAGGATGTGGGGGCATCACGGCAAGGAGGCCGCCTATTTCCCGGTTTCACAAATGCACCACGCTGATACCGAAGGGTTGCCCCAAGAGCTCCTCGACAAACTCAAGATCGTCGACCTGCGCAAGCGAGTGGGCCCGATGAAGGTTGAACGCCTTTTTGGGGTGAAGCCAGTCGATCAGGCCGGGATTACGCGACGTATTGTCGCCAAGGATGTGGCGGTTGGTTCATCTGATGCCAATGCTAGATTCGAGGAAGCAAAACCGTATTTACACAAGCTGCGCGTGTCACAAACAAGCGAACTCGCACAGCTTCAGCGCCTCAAAGATTTGCGGCTTGAGGTCTGCTCGACGCTACTAGTCGAGCTCGCTTTCGAAGGTGAGGTCCTCGAATACGACCTGCCTGTCTGGGGCTGGATGATCGAGGAGAAAACACTCTACGTGCGTTCGGACCCGGCAAGACCCCTTGCTTTTCGAGGGTCGTTGTTCTCAAACGCAATTTGCGAAGGCTTGGCTGCCTTATTTCGGCTCGCGGACGGCGGTGACTTTGCCAGGATGTTGGACTGCCCTGCCGAAGACCGCTCCGAGCTTCTGCGGAAGCTGCGCGGGGACTCGATACTGGAGGACTTCGACGCGATCAAGGAAGAGTATGTCGCCTTCAGCTCCCGGACGCTGGGCGTTGCCGGATTTCCAGCAACTCCAGCGCCGAAGCTTTCTGAACTGGTAACGCCGGTAGGGGGTGGCAGTGAGTCTCTGGCAACGCCCGCGCCGCAGCCTAGCGCAGCCCCAGTGCAACCGAATCAACCGCTTGCAATTGTCGAGGAAGCGCATGTACCCCAACCACCGGGAGAGCAACGCAAGCTTCAGGTCAGGACTGTCACGTCGTCGACAAAGCCTGGAACTGGATCGCAGCGTGTTACGGACGGTGATTTCTGCGAGCGCAAAGCCATGGAGTTCGAAGCGGCATGCGACCCGCCTCGGTGGCCTTTCGCCGTCGGGCAGATCATGGGCGCGGAAGGTCCGGGTTGCGATATCTTGAGTTTTCGGACCCAGGAAGCCCGTGAAGCTTTTCGGCAAGGAATCAATCGGGAATTGGATACGGTAGCTCGGTTCATCGAGGTAAAGGGCCGCGGTTCGGCGGGCGCAACAATTGAACTCAAGGGCAATGAACTCGCGGCTGCTGATCGCTACAAGGAACGGTATTACCTCTACCGTTTCTTCGAGGCAGAGGATGGAACTTTCGAGCTAGCGATGCTCGACAATCCGTTGGCGCATCCAGAGGCCCTCCGCTCGGCTGTGCATGTCGGTATGGAGCAGGCCAAGGCGACGCAACGGTTTTCGCTCATTGGTGGGTTAAGGAAGGAGCAGGGCCAAGCGTGAAAGGAATTTTAAGGCGCCGATTATTTCCCCCTCGCTCGACCAGCATCGTTGTTTCCTTCGCCTACCGATGCCACGAATCAACCTCTTGATTGGACCACCCATAAGTCGTGGATTTGTAATGGGTCAATTTGGATCGCTCGTGGACTTCGGGCCTTCGAAGCGGAGAGAAGAATGCCCTGGAGAGAGTGAAAACGGCCAAATTTCGGTGCCCGAGCGAAACGCCGAAGTCCACAGGAACCCGCACGAACCCGCGCAAACACGCGGGAGCACGCAAAAAAAGACCAACCCGATGAGGGGTTGGTCTTCTTGTCTGGTGGGCCCGCAGGGACTTGAACCCTGGACCAAAGGATTATGCTTACCACTACGGCTTTCGCCGCCTCTGGCGAGTTTGTGGTCTGGACTATACCTTCCCGTTACAGGCTGGCCGTCTAGTCTCTACACCTTCCCCGCTGCTGTCTCGGGGCTTGGCTCGGTATTGGCGTCGCCCGCAGGCCCCAGCTTTCACCGAATTTGACCAGTTCTACCCGCCGCCAGCGTGACGCTGCCGACGGGCAACCCATGCGACCAGCCACTCATCAGACGATGTCCGGGCTGGCCTCGTTAAGTCCTCTGCTCTAACCAACTGAGCTACAGGCCCGGGACGGGATTCTACAGATTTCCGCGCACTTCCGCTTCGCTGAGGCAGTTTTCGATGCGCTCGGTGGTCTGGGCGATGTCTTCGTCGAGACCGATCGAGAAGCGGATCAGGCCTTCGCGCAGGCCGGCCGCTTCGCGTTCTGCGGGCGGGATCTCGGACGAGGTGCTGTGGCCGGGGGTGTTGAAGAGGGTCTTGAAGTAGCCGAGGCTGACTGCCAGGTAGCCGACCTTGTCGCGTTGCATCAGGGTCATCAGGCGGTTGGCGGCGGCCAGGTCGCCGGCATCGAGGGTGAGCATGCCGCCCCAGCCGTAGCCGGGGTTCATCAATTGCGTCAGCAGCTGGTGATGCGGATGGCTGGTCAGCCCCGGGTAGTGCACCGCGTGCCCCAGTTCTTCGAGCCGGCGGGCCAGATACAGCGCGTTGGCGCCGTGTTGGCGCAGGCGGATGTGCAGGCTGTGCAGGTTCTTCAGGATGCTCGCCGCGCGTGTGCTGTCGAGCACCGGCCCGAGCAGCATGCTCGGCCCGGCGTTGATGTCGTTCAGCCGGGAAATGAAGTCGCGCGACGCGACGACGCAGCCGGCGACGCAGTCGCTGGTGCCGTTGACGAACTTGGTCAGGCTGTGCACGACGATGTCGGCGCCGTGGCGCAGCGGCGACAGGATCATCGGCGTAAAGGTGTTATCGACGACCAGCTGTGCGCCCTGCGCGTGGGCAATCGCGGCCAGCGCGGGCAGGTCGGCGACTTCGAGCAGCGGGTTGCTGAGCGATTCGCAGTAGAGAACACGGGTCCGTGGCGTCATCGCCGCGCGCACGGCGTCGTGGTTGCAGAGATCGACAAAGCGCGTATTGACGCCGAAGCGCGGCAGCAGGTTCTTGAGCAGCGCGTAGGTGCCGCCATAGATGCTGCGCCCGCAGACGATCTCATCGCCGGCGCCGCACAGGGTCATCAGGGTGGTGCTTATCGCTCCCATTCCGGAGGCCATGACCTGCGCCGATTCGCCGTCTTCGATACGTTCCAGGGCGCTGGCGAGATACTTGTTGGTCGGGTTGAAGTGCCGCGAGTAGAGAAAGCAGCCTTCGATCTCGTGCTCGAACAACTCCTCCATGCGCTCGGGGCTCAGGAAGGTATAGGTCGACGAGTCGGTGATCGACGGGTTGACGTCGCCGAATTCGCCGAAGACGAGGTAGTCCTGGACGCGCGATGCGGGACTGAAGGCCATGTCGATACCCTCCAAGTGGCAATGGGAAGGGCAAACGTAGCACGCCAAGCGGCGATGGAGAAGAGCCATCGCGCCGCGCTCCGCAGGTGCTTTCGGCTGCCGCGATGGCCTGCCGCCGGCCCCCGGGAAAGCACCCCCGGGAGTGGCCGCAATTGCCGTTGAACGATGGGTGTCTCGCGCAGCCGTGGGGGTGACTCCGCATTTGCCCAGCGCGCGGATCTGCCAAAAGCGGCGCGCATGCGAGCCAGCCGACAAAAGCACTTGACCGCAAGCACCTTTTCGCCGTCAATGATCGCCGGGTTGCAATCGCCGGGCATTTTGCCTGTGCTCGCTGCCACGGCCGTATTCGCAGGCCGTGGAGCCTTCTGAACGCGAAGGGAAGAAAGACATGTACAACGATCCACGTTTCCAGATCGCCGTCCTGCCCGGCGACGGTATTGGCCCCGAAGTCGTGCAGTCCTGCCTGCTCGTTCTCGAGGTTCTCCGCGAGCGCCTGGGCGGCATCAGCTTCGACTTTCGTCAGCTTGACGGCGGCGCTGCACATTACGAACAGACCGGCGCCGTCTTTTCCGACGAAACGCTCGCCGAGTGTCGAAAAGCCGACGCCGTGCTCCTCGGCGCCATGGGCCTGCCGCAGGTCTGCTACCCCGATGGAACCGAAGTCTCTGCGCATTTCGACCTGCGCATGGCGATGGATATCTATGCCGGTCTGCGCCCGATCCGCGCCTATCCGCGTTTGCCGCTGGTGTTGGCCGACAAGCGCGCGGTCGAGATCGATCTGGTGGTGGTGCGTGAACAGAGCGAAGGCTTGCTTTCGTCGCACGGTCGCGGAACGCTCGAAGACGACCGCGTGCGGGAATCGATGGTCGTTTCCCGCCAGGGCAGCCGCCGGGTGGCGGAGTTTGCGTTCGAGCTGGCCGGGCGACGGGCCAAGAGCAAGCGGCGGCCGGGCAAGGTGACCTGCGTTGACCAGGCCAACCTGCTGGCGTCGATGGCTCTCTTCCGCAAGGTCGTCAGCGAAGTCGCCGCAGAACATCCCGAGGTCGAGGCCGAATACGCGCACGGCGATGCGATTGCCACGAACCTGGTCAGGGCTCCCTGGGATTTCGACGTCCTGGTCACCGAGAACGCTCTTGGCCGACTTCTTGCCGATTTCTCGGCGGCGCTTGCCGGCAGCCAGAGTCTGGCGCCCAAGGCCGACATCGGCGACCGTTATGCGATCTTTCAGCCTGCGCATGGCAGCGCAGCCGAGCGTACCGGGCAGGGCAGCGCCAACCCGGTTGCCCAGATCCTGGCCGCCGCCCTGATGCTCGACTGGCTCTCCGACCAACATGCCGAGCCGCGCCTGGCGCATGGCGCGCGCATCCTCGAGCGCGCCGTCGACAAGGCGATGTCGGCCATCTGGCCGATCGACTTCGGCGGCGAGGACGGCACGGCGGCGATTACCCGCGCGGTCATCGCCAACATCCGCGGCTGATCGTCGGCGCACCGACCCGCGCGGCGTGCCTTTCCACGCTGCGCCCCGATTCCCTGCCGGGCCGCCTGATAGAATGGCGGCCGTTTACCCGAACAAGGATCATTTCAATGACCTCAGTAGCGAGCAACACCGATGACCTGTTGCTGGAATGTGTCGAACGCCAGACCGGTGAATCCCCGAAATGTGCGGTCATCTGGCTGCACGGTCTCGGCGCCGACGGCCATGACTTCGAGCCGATCGTCGACGAGTTCGACTTCGATCAGCTGCCGGCGCTGCGCTTCGTTTTCCCGCATGCGCCGATGCGCGCGGTGACCATCAATGGCGGCTTCGTGATGCGTGCCTGGTACGATATCGTTTCGCCCGACTTCGCGCCGGGCAGGGAAGAGGCCGAAGGCGTACGCCAGTCGGCGCGACAGGTCGAGGCGCTGATCGCGCGCGAGAACGAGCGCGGCATTCCCGACGCGCGCATCGTCCTCGCCGGTTTCTCGCAGGGCGGGGTGATTGCCCTGCATGCCGGCCTGCGCCACCGGCAGCGGCTGGCCGGTATCCTGGCGTTGTCGTGCTATCTGCCGATGACCGATACGCTGGCCGCCGAGGCTTCGAAAGCGAACCGCGACGTGCCGATCTTCATGGCCCACGGGCAGAACGACCCGGTCATCCCCTACGACTTCGGAAAGCGCTCGTCCAAGCTGCTGAAAGCCGAGAAGTACGCGGTCGATTGGCACAGCTATGCCGCCGAGCACACGGTGTGTTACGAAGAGCTGCAGGACATCGAAGCCTGGCTGCACAAGGTCCTCGCCGACGTTTGCTGAGCATGCTGCCGCTGCGCTACCTGGCGGGCTACCCCGAGGACCTGCAAAAGCAGGTGCGCGCGGCGATCGCCGACGATCGGCTGGCGGCTATGCTGCGTGCCAGGTACCCGGGCACGCACGCGGTACGCAGCGATGGCGCCTTGTATGACTACACGCTGGCGCTCAAGAACCGCTTCCTGCGCAATGCCGAGTCGCCCGCCAAGGTGCTTTTCGACAGCCGCCTGCAGCTCACCGCCAACGCTCTCGGAACCAACGGCAAGCTGGCGCGCGTGCAGGGCGGCAAGATCAGGCGCAAGCACGAGATCCGCGTCGCCAGCGTGTTCAAGGAAGCGCCTCCCGAGTTCCTGAAAATGATCGTCGTGCACGAACTGGCGCACCTCAAGGAGCGCGAGCACGACCGCGCTTTCTACCAGCTGTGCAGCCACATGGAGCCGGCGTATCACCAGCTTGAATTCGATTTGCGTCTCTATCTGACCCAGCGTGAGTTGAGCGGCTTGCCAGGCGCATAGCCTGGTAGCGGCGCCTTCGGACCGAACGCCCCGGGGCCCCTGTCAAACCGCCTCGCCGCTTTCCCCGTGGATGACTAAGGACTAAACTCGTGCCTAATCCATACACACTACAAGGGAAGTGTCATGCGCCGAGTCGTCTTCAATCAGAAAGGTGGTGTGGGGAAATCGACGATTGCCTGCAATCTGGCCGCCGTCGGCGCCGCGCGCGGCCGGCGGACCCTGCTCATCGATCTCGACGCACAGGCTAATTCGTCCCGCTATCTGCTTGGCAAGACTTTGGACAGTCAGGAGAAGACGCTCGCCCATTTCTTCGACGATGTGCTCGGCCTGAAGCTCTTTCCCGACGAGCTGGATTCGTATGTCGTGCATTCGCCGTTTCCCAACCTCGATGTGCTGCCGTCGGACCCGCGGCTGGAGGAACTGCAATTCAAGCTTGAGTCGCGTTACAAGATGTACAAGCTGCGCGAAGCGCTGGAGAAGATGAACGCTTACGACGATATTTTCATCGACACGCCGCCGGCGCTGAATTTCTTTACCCGCTCGGCGCTGATCGCTGCCGACACTTGCCTGATTCCCTTCGATTGCGACGATTTTTCGCGCCGCGCCCTCTACACGCTGATCGATAGCGTGGCCGAGATCAGGAGCGACCACAACCGCGGGCTGCGCGTCGAAGGCATCGTCGTCAACCATTATCAGGCGCGCGCCAACCTGCCGGCGAAACTCGTCGAGGAGTTGCGCGCCGAGGGCCTGCCGATCCTCGACGCGTTTCTCTCGGCGTCGATCAAGATCCGCGAATCGCATCATCAGGCCTTGCCGATGATCCACCTCGATCCGCGCCACAAGCTGAGCGGCGAATTTGGAGCGCTCTACGACCTGCTGTCGGTGCCGGCCTAGCCGACTGGCAGCTTGCGGCCGCTTCAGCGGTCTTCGGCTGCGCCGGCGTCGAGTGCCCCGACCCACTCCTTGATCTGCCGATAGACGCGCGCGTCATTGAGCAGGCGCATGTGCCCGAGCTTGCTCAGACTCGTGCTCAGTACGTCACCGTCGATCGCATGCGCAGTCGCGCTGCCCGGCGTCACCAGGCCGTCGCCGACGAAGCTGCCGAGCAGATGGCCGTCGTCTTCGCCCAGGCGGGCGCCGAGAAAACGGAAGGCGATGTGAGCGTGCGCGGCAGCCTTCCGCGGCGCACCGGGACCGTGCCTGAGGTCCTTGATTCCCTGGCTGCGCGTAGCGGCGATGGTGCCCAGCGGCGCGGTCATCTTCGAGAGGTTCAGCGCCGCGTTGGTCAGCTGCCCGAGGCGCTCGACCGGCGAACCCAGGATCGGTGAGCCCAGGCAGATCAGCATCCGCGTCGCCTGTGGCCAATTCATCGCCTGTTCGGCGGCGTGTTCGCAGGCGGCGAGCGCGAGCAGTCCGCCCATGCTGTGGCCGATGATCAGCAAGTCGCAATCCGGCTGTGGCCACGCGGCCAGCAAGTCCTCGAGCAAGCCTGCCAGCTGCGCGCCATTGGCGGCAATCGGCAGGCCGCTGTTGTAGCGCAGATAGAGCGCGGTGCAGGCGAAGTCGGCGTGCAGCTGCCGGCCGAAATGGATTTCGCCGGCCGGGTCGTCGGCGTTGTCGATTTCCCAGCTGTGTTCGTCGCAGCTCAGCCCGTGGATGAAGAGGCAGAGGCGCTTGCCCGCGTTGGGGAGAGCGGCATGCAGCGAAGCGGCGTCGAGCGCCAACTCGCCGCCGTCGGCGCAAATCGCCATGCGTATGGCGAGCAGATTGTTGCTTGCCGCCAGATAGTCGCCGAAAGCGCCATTGAGTGCGCCGCGCAGCCCGCTGGCCAGGCGTCCCGGCGGCTTGCCGGGAGAAAAGCCCGTCGCCTGCTTCTCGACGACCGCCGCGGCGGCCAGCAAACCGCCGCTGCCGTGGCGGATCGCGCCGTAGACGCCGGCCGCGATCGTGTCGTGCGCGCCCTGTACGAGTCGTGCCGGCCCGGACAGGAGCGGCACCCGGCGCAGCATATCGAAGCAGGTTCCGGCGATGGCGCCGTGCATTTCCTGAACACGCAGCGTCGTTTCCTGCACCACCGTTTTCGCCGCGTGGCTATAGCCGGTGCTCGGCGCGGGGGCGTCGGAATTGTCGTTGTCAGTGGCCATGTTGATTTCTGCTTGCGTGAGGAGAGGGGAGTGGGTCGAAAACCTGCTCTGTTGGCGACGCACATTCGCCGAGCGCGACAGGCAGCGCGCTTCGCCGTGCGCGGTCAGCCGGCATGGCGCGTGCTACCGGCGCCCGACTCTCCGGTAGCGCTGCATTCCTGACGACACTTCCAGCAGGCGAGAGAGTAGCGCGAAATTCAGGTGACGGCGGAAATCCCGTGTTCCACACGGAGTGCAACACGACACCAGCGCGGGATCGCGGCGACGCCGCCAGGACCGTCCGTGCGACGACCCGGGCTACAATGCGCCGACAACTTTTCGGAGGCTGCCTTGGATACTGTCCTTGAATCGACCCTGACCTGCCCGGCCTGCGGTCACGCGCGAGTCGAGCAGATGCCCACCGATGCCTGCCTGTGGTTCTATGAGTGTCTTGGCTGCCACACGCTGCTCAGGCCGAAGCGCGGCGATTGCTGCGTCTTCTGCTCCTACGGGACGTTGCCCTGCCCTCCGATTCAGGCTTCCGGCGGCGCGTGCTGTTCGTCAGCCAATTTGTAGGAGCTGAAATACGCGCGCGATCTGCGTCACGGACTAACACCAGGAGAACTGCACGCAAGTATTTCCGGATAGCTCGTTCCTCGCTAAACTCCCCGCGAGCGAAGATGGACTTCAGGTGATCGCTGACTGCGCGCACGGGAACGGCAAAGAGTTTGGCTATCAGCTTTGCCTTGGCTTTGTTTACAGGGGGCGGGGCTGTGCAAGATTCCGGCGGCGAGCGGGGAAAAATCGACTTCATCCGCCGACCAGAGAAACTCACACCGCCGGCAAACCCCCGCCAATACTGCCCCTGGGGGCCAAAAAAAACCCGGAGCAGGTCCGGGCTTTGATGTCTTGGTGGAGACAGGCGGGATCGAACCGCCGACCTTCTGATTGCGAACCAGACGCTCTCCCAGCTGAGCTATGCCCCCGAAGCCGCACGGATTCTACGCGGCGTGATTTGAAGCGTCAATCCTGCTTGCCGGCGAGCGCGGGGACGTCGATCCGCCGCGCGGGCGCGGGTCAGGACTGATGGGCCTATTGCGCTTTCTTGGCCGCGGCCGGGACGACTGACACGGCGACCGCTTCGGAATAGACGCCCTCGATCTGGTCACCCTTGTTGATCAGTTTGAGCTGTTCCGGGTCCTTGATCTTCAGCTTCATGGTCTTCCTGGCGCCGCGCAGGGTAATCATCTGCGTCTTGCGGTCGACCGCTTGCACGTCGGCGATGAAGGCGACGTCCTTCTCCACAGCGGCTGCCGGCTTGTCGCCGGGTTTCGCCGCCGCCTGATCGTTGCTGTCGATACGCACGCGAAGGTCCCCGCCGCCTTTCTTGAGGGCCATCACCAGGGTTTGCGTGTAGCGGGCAACGACCTGGTCGCCAACCTTGATCTGGTCGAAATTCTTGACGGCGTCGCTGGCGGTGATGACCATTTTCTCGCCCTGGTCGTCCTTGAGAACGAGCGCGCGGGTCGCCTTGTCGATCGCGTCGACGACCAGCGAAACCTGCGCCTCGACCATGCCGACAAACTCACCCGGGGCGGTCGCGGTCATTGCCGCGGCGGCGGGTGCTTGTTGGGCGGATACGGCGAACGGGAGAAGGGCGAGTGCAGCGGTCGCGACTAAGCGGCGAATGGTACCAATACGCATGGATAGCTCCGAAACTTGAAGAGGTTTGATTGTTGCCGTGACGCTTGCTGGCAAGGGACAAGCTTGCGCATCGTCAAGCTGTTCCTTATCCGGTCCTGGCGCGTGTGGCCGGAACGAAAGCCGCCCGTGAAAAAGTGGCCCGCACGTGTCGCCAGTCCAGTCCTATTCGTCCTTGCCCGCTACGCGTGCCTTGAAGGTCGCGCCGGCGGTGAACTTCGGAACGATGGTCTCCGGGATCTGGATCTTCGCGCCGGTTTTCGGGTTCTTTCCCTCGCGCGCAGCGCGCGGGCTGGCCTTGAAAGAGCCAAAACCAACCAGCGTCACTGCTTCACTGCGGGCAACCGTTTCAACGATCGTGTCGATCACGGCGTCGAGTGCTTTCGCAGAGGCGACTTTGGAGAGTTCGGTGCGGTCAGCAATGGCGTCGATCATTTCGGACTTGTTCATATTATCTCCTTTGGTGGTTACGAGCCTTCATTCAGGCGCATTCTTGCATTTCGGCGACCGTCTGGAAAGAGGCGCCAAAGGCTGCAATTCTGGCATGGATTCAGGTCCTGCCAAGAAAATTTTTGCCGTTGGCGGCTGTGCGACGCCATGCCGGGCAGACGATTGCCCGGCGGATCAGGGCAAGCGGCGCAAGGCGGCACGGCGGAGCGCCAGCCAGCTGGCGTCGGCGTGGCGGCTCATTGGGCGAGCGAATCCGCTTGCCCGCGGCGCGCCAGCAGCGGCTTCAGGAAACGGCCGCTGTGGCTCTCCGCGACTTCCGCGATCTGCTCGGGGGGGCCGGCGGCAAGAACGCGGCCGCCGCCGGCGCCACCTTCCGGGCCAAGGTCGACCAGCCAGTCGGCCGTCTTGATGACATCGAGATTGTGTTCGATGACCAGCACCGTATTGCCGTGATCGACCAGCCGGTGCAGGACGGTGAGCAGCATTTCGATGTCCTGGAAATGCAGCCCGGTGGTCGGTTCGTCGAGAATGTAGAGTGTTCTGCCGGTGTCGCGCTTCGAAAGTTCGAGCGCCAGCTTGACGCGTTGTGCTTCGCCGCCGGAGAGGGTCGTCGCCGACTGGCCGAGGGTGATGTAGCTCAGACCGACGTCAACCAGCGTCTGCAGCTTGCGGGCGACGACCGGCACCGCGTCGAAAAACTCACGCGCGACCTCGACGGTCATTTGCAGAATCTGGTGGATGTTGCGGCCCTTGTAGTGGATCTCGAGGGTTTCACGGTTGTAGCGTTTGCCGTGACAGACGTCGCAGGCAACGTAGATGTCGGGCAGGAAGTGCATTTCGACCTTGATCACGCCGTCGCCCTGGCAGGCTTCGCAGCGCCCGCCCTTGACGTTGAAGGAGAAGCGGCCCGGCCCGTAGCCGCGCGCGCGGGCCTCGGGGATTCCCGAGAACAGTTCTCGGATCGGTGTCAGCAAGCCGGTGTAGGTCGCTGGATTGGAGCGCGGCGTGCGGCCGATCGGGCTCTGATCGACGTTGATGACCTTGTCGAAATGATCGAGGCCGACGATGGCCTCGTACTCGGCGGGTTCAGCGCTCGATCCGTAGAGGTGTCTGGCCGCTGCAGCGTACAGGGTGTCGTTGATCAGCGTCGATTTGCCCGAGCCGGAAACGCCGGTGATGCAGGTCAGCAGGCCGACCGGCAGGTCGACACTGACGTTGCGCAGGTTGTTGCCGCGTGCGCCGACGATCTGCAGCAGCCGCTGCGCATCGGGCTGGCGGCGCTTGTCGCGCGTGCCGATCCGCCGCCGGCCGGCGAGGTAGTCGCCGGTCATTGACGCCGGGTTGCCGATGATCGCCGCCGGTGGTCCTTCGGCGACGATGAAGCCGCCATGCACGCCAGCGCCGGGGCCGATGTCGACGACGTAGTCGGCGCTGCGGATCGCCTCCTCGTCGTGTTCGACGACGATCACCGTATTGCCGATGTCGCGCAGCTGCTGCAGCGTCTTCAGCAGCCGCTCGTTGTCGCGCTGGTGCAGGCCGATCGACGGTTCGTCGAGGACGTAGAGTACGCCGGTCAGCCCCGAGCCGATCTGCGAGGCCAGGCGGATGCGCTGCGCTTCGCCGCCGGACAGCGTCTCCGCCGAACGGTCGAGCGAAAGATAGTCGAGGCCGACGTTGATCAGGAACTGCAGGCGGCTGACGATTTCCTTGAGCACCTTCTCGGCGATCTGCGCCTTGTTGCCGGGCAGCTGCAGCGAGATGAAGTAGTCGCGCGCTTCGGCAAGTGGCAGGCGGCTGAGCTCGTGCAGGGTGCGCGCGCTGGCGAGGGTGCCGACGCGCACGTTGCGCGCTTCTTCGCGCAGGCGGCTGCCGTAGCACGAGGGGCAGGTCTGATTGCTGATCAGTCGCGCCAGCTCCTCGCGAACGGCCTGCGAGTCGGTTTCCTTGTAGCGTCGCTCAAGGTTGACGACGATGCCCTCGAACGTATGCTGGCGCATGCTCAGCCGGCCGCGTTCGTTGACGTAGGTGAACGGCAATTGCTCGCGCCCGGAACCGTAGAGGATGATTTGCCGGATGCGCTCGGGCAAGTCGCTGAACGGCGCTTCGACGTCGAAGCCATAGTGCGCGGCGAGCGAAGACAGCATCTGGAAGTAGAAGGGGTTGCGCCGGTCCCAGGCGCGGATCGCTCCGGCGGCGAGCGACAGTTCGGGATGGCCGACGATGCGTTTGGGGTCGAAGAACTGGATGACGCCGAGGCCGTCGCACTTCTGGCAGGCGCCCATCGGGCTGTTGAAGGAAAAGATGCGCGGTTCGAGTTCCGGCAGCGAGTACGAGCACACCGGGCAGGCAAAGCGGGCGGAAAAGAAATGCTCGCGCGCGCTGTCCATTTCGTAGGCGATGGCCCGGCCGTCGGCGTGGCGCAACGCGGTCTCGAAGGATTCGGCCAGGCGCTGGCGCATGTCGGCGCGCACTTTCAGCCGGTCGATGACCACGTCGACGCTGTGCTTGCGCGTCTTGGCCAGCTTGGGCAGCGCGTCGATCTCGTAGATCTGGCCGTCTACGCGCAGGCGGGCAAAACCCTGCGCGCGCAGCTCGGCAAAGAGCTCGAGTTGCTCGCCCTTGCGGTCGGCGACCACCGGCGCCAGGATCATCAGCCGGCTGTCCTCGCTCAAGGCGAGAACGTGATCGACCATCTGCGCCACGGTCTGCGCTTCGAGCGCCAGCTGGTGCTCGGCACAGTAGGGCGTGCCGGCGCGGGCGAAGAGCAGGCGCAGGTAGTCGTGGATTTCGGTGACCGTTCCAACCGTCGAGCGCGGGTTGTGGCTGGTCGCTTTCTGCTCGATCGAAATTGCCGGCGACAGGCCCTCGATGAGGTCGACGTCGGGCTTCTCGATGCGCTGCAGGAACTGCCGCGCGTAGGCCGACAGGGACTCGACGTAGCGACGCTGCCCTTCGGCATATAGCGTATCGAAAGCCAGCGATGACTTGCCCGAACCCGAAAGCCCGGTAATCACGATCAGGCGATTGCGCGGCAGGTCGAGATTGACGTTCTTCAGGTTGTGCGTGCGCGCACCGCGAATCCGGATCTCTTTGATCTCGTCCATTGCTTGCGGGCCCGAGGGGCTTTGGCAAACCTGCTAATATACGCAATTCCGCAGTCCGGCACCAAAATCCCATGTCCGCCCCCACTAGCGACCGAATGAGCAGCCAGGAAAAGCGCGCCGGCATCAGCCTGGCGGCTGTGTTTGCCTTGCGCATGCTCGGCTTGTTCCTGATCCTCCCGGTCTTCGCCATTTACGCGCAGGACCTGCCATCCGGCCACGATGTGGCGCTGGTCGGCATGGCGCTGGGTGCCTACGGACTGACGCAGTCCTTCCTGCAGATCGCCTACGGCGCGGCCTCCGATCGCTTCGGGCGCAAGCCGGTGATCGTCTTCGGGCTGCTGCTGTTTGCCCTCGGCAGCTTCGTCGCCGCTTCCGCCGGCGACATCTACGGCGTCATCGCCGGGCGCGTGCTGCAAGGCGCGGGTGCCATTTCGGCGGCGGTGACCGCGCTTGCCGCCGACCTCACCCGCGAACAGCATCTGACCAAGGTGATGGCCATGATCGGCTCGTCGATCGGCATGGTCTTTGCCGTCTCGATGGTCGCCGCGCCGCTGCTTTTCGTGAGCATCGGTATGCCTGGCATCTTTTCGCTGACCGGTGGCCTGGCCCTGCTGGCGATTTTCGTCGTCCTCCGAGTGGTCCCGGCGGCACCGGCAGTGCCGCGCCAGCCGACTTGGCCGAGCTTCGTCGAAGTGCTCGGCAATCGGCAGTTGCTGCGCCTGAATTTCGGTGTCTTCGCCTTGCACCTGATGCTCACCGCGATGTGGGTGCTGCTGCCTGCGCAGCTGATTGCCACCGGCGGCCTGCCGGTGGCCGAACACTGGAAGCTATACCTGCCGGCGCTTCTGGTGTCCTTCGTGATCATGGTGCCGGCGATCATTGCCGCCGAAAAATATGGCCGCATGAAGCTGGTCTTCAATGCTGCGGTGGTCGTGCTGCTCGTCGTTCAGATCGGTTTCGCCCTGTTTGCGACGAGTCTCTACGGTCTCGCCCTGTGGTTGACGCTGTTCTTCGTGGCCTTCAACATCCTCGAAGCGACGCAACCGTCGCTGATCTCGCGTATTGCGCCGCCGCACGCCAAAGGCGCCGCGCTCGGCGTCTACAACACCACCCAGGCGCTGGGCCTGTTTGTCGGCGGCGTGCTCGGCGGGGCGCTGGCCAAGCACCTCGGCCCGGGCGCTGTCTGGGCCTGTGGCGGCTTGCTCACCGTGATCTGGCTGTCGCTATCGACGACCATGGCCATGCCGGCGCTGCGTCGTCGGCAGGCAACGGCCTAAGCCCCTATAATCGCGCTTTCTTCTTCTCGCACACCATCCAGGGAGGCAACATGGCTTCGGTCAATAAAGTGATTCTCGTCGGCAATCTGGGTGCCGATCCGGAAACCCGTTACCTGCCGAGCGGCGACGCCGTCTGCAACATTCGCATTGCCACTAGCGACCGCGTGCGCGACAAGGCGTCCGGCGAATACAAGGAAAATACCGAATGGCACCGCGTCGTCTTCTTCGGCAAGGTGGCTGAAATCGCCGGCCAGTACCTGAAGAAGGGGCGTTCGGTGTACGTCGAAGGCCGTATCCGGACCAGCAAATGGCAGGACAAGGAAGGTAACGAGCGCTACACCACCGAGATCGTCGCCAACGAAATGCAGATGCTCGGTAGCCGCGAAGGCATGGGTTCGCCCTCGTCGTCGGCTGGCGACAGCGAATACGGCGGCAGCATGCCATCGTCGGCCGCCGACGCCGGCAGCGCACGCGCGGCGGCGCCGGCCAAGAAGAAGCCCAGCTTCGAAGACATGGACGACGATATCCCGTTCTAGGCCGCTGCGCGCCGCAGCCCGGCGCTTGGGCCCACTCGCCCGCATCGCCGCAGCCGGCGGGAGGGCGTTCCTTGTGCGGTCGGCAGCGCCTTGCTGTCGACCTTTTCGGCCAATCCTGATGCGTTTCCCGAAGTGAGGGCGCCGCGAGGACTTCCCGTTCTTGCTGCCTTGCAATTAATAGACGTGTAGTCTAATATTGTTCTCGTGGGCTCGCCATCGCTCGCGCCGCTTGGGGTTGCGCGGGTCGAATTCGTGATGAGGCTTGTCTGCGCAGGGCGGCGTGCCATCGCGTAGTTTTTCCATATCAATTATTAGGCAAGCGGTCTAATTCAACCAAAGGAGCAGGCATATGTTCAAGGGTATTCTGATCGAGAAGGACGAGGCGGGTTATCGGGCGGCAGTGCGCGACATCGATGACGCCCAGTTGCCGGAGGGCGACGTGACCGTTCGTGTGAGTCATTCGACGCTCAACTACAAGGACGCTCTCGCGATTACCGGCAAGGGTCCGGTCGTGCGCAAGTTCCCGATGGTTCCCGGCGTCGACCTGGTCGGCACTGTCGAGGCGAGCAGCCACTCGGCGTACAAGCCTGGCGACTCTGTCGTCCTCAACGGCTGGGGCGTCGGCGAGGTGCACTGGGGCGGCCTGGCGCAGAAAGCCCGCCTCAATGGTGAATGGCTGGTCCCGCTACCGGCGCAATTCACCCCGCAGCAGGCGATGGCCATCGGCACTGCCGGTTACACGGCGATGCTCTGCGTCCTCGCTCTCGAACGCCACGGCGTGACGCCGGACAAGGGCGAAATTCTCGTCACCGGCGCTGCCGGCGGCGTCGGCAGCGTCGCGGTTTCCGTGTTGTCAAAACTCGGCTACACGGTGGTCGGCGTCAGCGGTCGACCGGAGGAGAGCGATTACGTCAAGAGCCTGGGCGCCAGCGAGGTTCTCGATCGTTCGCTGTTCTCGTCCGCGGGAAAGCCGCTGGGCAGGGAACGCTGGGCAGCTGCGGTCGATGTCGTCGGCAGCCATACCCTGGCCAACGTCTGCGCGACGACCAGCTACCGTGGCGTGGTGACCGCCTGTGGCCTGGCCGGCGGAATGGATTTCCCGTCCAGCGTTGCACCCTTCATCCTGCGCGGCGTGACGCTGGCCGGTGTCGATAGCGTGATGTGTCCGCGTCCCGATCGCCTGGTCGCCTGGCAGCGCCTGGGCCAGGATCTGGACCTTGCCAAGCTTGGTCTGATCACCAACGAGATCGGCCTCGGCGAAGCCATTGCCGTCGCCAGCCAGCTGCTCGAAGGCAAGGTGCGGGGTCGTGTGGTGGTCGATGTAAATCGCTAGCAGCAGAGCAGTAAAAAAGGGATCCCGCGCAGACAGGGATCCGGCAAACATCCCATAGTGAGGAGACGAGACAATGCGCAAGGAAATGATTGGTTTGGGTGTGGCGGCGACGATCGCGTGCGGGTCGGCGCAGGCTGCCGACTTCAAGTGTCAGGACGATGTAAAACCAAGGCAGTACAGCGGCGAAGAGCAAAAGCTGGTCGATCAGTTCTGGAAGGAGTCGCTGATCTATCTCGACGAGTACCTCAAGGTGCTGCAGACGCCGAGCGGCCAGTGCCTGGATTCTGCCGAGGCGACGATCCAGACCTATCAATCGGCGACCGGCAAACAGCAGAACCGCTGCATCATGCGCTATCGCGACATGGAGCTGCTGGCCAAGCATCTCAAGGCAGTCGTCGCCGAGCCGGAGAAGGCGAAAGCCTGCTTCGATCCGCAAAAAGACTATCCGGCCTTCGCGCTGTACACGCCCAGTGCCAAGGTGCAGCAGTTGTCGCCGACGGCACAATGGCTCAAGCGTCCGCTGCTCACCGACTACTACACAAAAATGGGCGGGGACATCGGCAAGGCGGGACTGGAACTCAACGAGAACTTCGTCGCGGTCACCTCGCGTACCGACACCAGGCCGCACTGGAAGCGGGATGTCAGCATCAACGGCTTGCCGACGCTGTGGTCTTCAGTGGGCTGGATACCGTTCTACGCGGAGAATCCGGCTGCCGGAAGCGACCGTTTCCGCGGCGGCTATCTCTATGCCGAAGTGATGGGTCCGTGGGGCAACCTGCGCATCAAGGAGATCGACGGCGAGAAGGTTGGCGCCGAGATCGGCATGACCGTGCAGCTGTTCAACACCTCGTACCCGTACCATTATCACCATCCGCAGGAAATCTACATGACCCTGACCAAGCCGCAGTGCATCGACCAGAACAGGTACATGGTCATGCACTGGGACAGCGACCAATTCACGCAGGAGCGCAAGGAAAAGGGCTGGCAGGTGGCGATCGACGGCTCGCAGGGTAAATGGCAAAAATGGTTCGCCAACCAGGACCCGGACAAGGAGTGGCTGACCTACTTCGAACGTAACGCGATCCATGCCTTTTACGCCATCGACGGCTGCAATCAGACCATCGAGAACTCGGGTCTGGTGACCGTATGGGCGCGCTCGACGGCGCAGGACAACGAGCAGAGCACTCGCCTGTGCCGGCCGGCCGTCGGCGAGAACGGGCCAAAGGGGATGCTGCCCGGTGAGCAGGCGATCTGCGACCTGCACGACTGGAAGCCCTGAGCCATCGCCCTGCGGGCTGGTGAAGCTGTCTCCGCCAGCCCGCAGGGCGCGCCCGACGCTCTTGTGGCGTGCTTGACGAAGTCGCCCTTGCCGGGGAGCAGCTGCCCGACGCCGACCGGGATCGTCGGGCCGGGCATCTTGCCTGCCCCGTCGCCTTGACCCACGCCGAGCGTCTCAGGCAAGCTTGCTGCGCGCGGGCGATCGTTCCCGGGCAGAGAGCAGCAGAGGGGAGAAAGAGATGAGCACTGCCGCAGCCGGCAATCGAGCCGATTTCCTGATCGTCGGCGCCGGTATCGCCGGCGCTTCGGTCGCCTACTGGCTCGCTCGCCACGCCCGGGTAATCGTCCTCGAACGCGAGGAGCAGCCCGGCTATCACGCGACCGGTCGCTCGGCGGCACTCTTCGCCGAGAGTTACGGGACGCCGCAGGTACGGGCTCTGACGCAGGCCAGCCGGGCGTTCTTCGACTCGCCTCCGAAGCGATTCAGCGACCATCCGCTGCTCTCGTCGCGTGGTGCCCTGATCGTCGCCACGCGCGGCCAGGAAGAGCTCTTGCGCGCGCGATGGAAAACGCTTTCTGCCCGCGGCGATACGCTGCGCCTGCTTTCCTCCGCGGAGGCCTGCGCCATGGTGCCGGCTCTGCGCCCGGAACAGGTGATCGGCGCCATCTTCGACCCCGGCGCCGCCGACATCGACGTTCATGCCCTGCATCAGGGCTACCTGCGTGGCGTTCGCCAGGGGGCTGGCGCCGTCGTTTGCGGCGCCGAAGTCAGCGCCGCGCAGCGTCGGGACGACCTCTGGTGGCTCGCTGCCGGCGGCCAGACCTATGCCGCGCCGGTGCTGGTCAACGCGGCCGGTGCGTGGGTGGACCAGGTCGCCTCACTGGCTGGCGTGGCGCCGATCGGACTCGAGCCCAGGCGGCGATCGGCGTTTCTCTTCGCGCCGCCGGAAGACCTCGACACGGCCTGTTGGCCGCTGACCATTGGTATCGCGGAAGACTGGTATTTCAAGCCGGACGCCGGCCTCTTGCTCGGCTCGCCGGCGAATGCCGACCCGGTTCCACCACACGACGTTCAAGCCGAAGAGTTGGACGTCGCCACCGGCATCCACCGCATCGAACGTGTGACGACGTTGAGCATTCGTCGCCCCAGTCACCGCTGGGCCGGCTTGCGATCCTTCGTCGCCGATGGCGATCTGGTCGGCGGCTTCGATCCGCTCAGCCCGGGATTCTTCTGGCTCGCCGCCCAGGGCGGCTACGGCATTCAGACGTCGCCGGCGATGGGCGAGAGTTGTGCGGCCCTGCTCCGTGGCGAGCCGATTCCGGCGCATCTCGCCGATTTCGGCTTTTCTGCCGCAACGCTCGGCCCGCAGCGGCTGGCGCGCCGCTGAGCCAGCAGCTCCTGTCAGGCCGCCTGGCGGTATTTCTTCCAGGCGCTCCAGCTGAAGACCAGCAGGCCGAGCCAGATCAAGCCGAAACTCACCAATCGCTCACTCTGCATCGGCTCGCCGAAGATCCAGACCGCGGTGAAGAACTGCAGCGTCGGATTGATATACATCAGCATCCCGACGCTGGCCAGGTCGAGGCGCTGCGTGGCGGCGGCGAAGGCCATCAGCGGCAGCGCCGTGAGCGCACCGGCGCAAGCCAGCAGCAGGGCCGTGGTCAGGTCGTGGCCAGTGAATACGGCATGGCCGTTGTCTGCCTGCCACAGCGCATACAGCGCGCAGACGGGCAGCATGGCCAGGGTTTCCAGCCACAGCCCGGAGATCGAGTCTACCGGCAGTTTCTTGCGCACCAGGCCGTAGGTGCCGAAAGTGCCGGCGAGAACCAGCGACACCCAGGGCAGGCTGCCAAGAGCGACGATCTCGTTGGCCATGGCGATCAGCGCCAGGGCCACCGAAATCCACTCCAGCCGGTTCAGTCGTTCCTTGAGTACCAGCAGCGCGAGGAGGACGCTCACCAGCGGGGTCAGGAAATAGCCCAGGCTCGAGGCGACGACCCGCTGGTTGGCGACGGCCCACAGGAAGACCAGCCAGTTGGTGCCGATGAGCAGCGCGGCAATGGCCAGCATCGCCAGGTGGCGCCAGGTTCTGAAAACCGTCGCCACCTTGCCCCACTGTCCGCGCAGCGTCAGTAGCGCGCCGACGAAGAGAAAGGCCCAGGCGGCGCGGTTGCTGAGCACGTCCATTGGCGAGACGTGCGACAGCTGGCGGAAGAAGAGCGGAAAGAAGCCCCACATGCCGTAGGCCAGCAGGCCGAAGCCGATGCCCGCCACCTGGCGGTCAGCGCTCACTGCTTCAAGGTTCCGGGCGCAGGACGTCGAGCGTCGCCGAGCGGTAGTCGCGTCGATAGAGGACGATCAGGATGCTCAGCGAAAGGACGCCGAGGACCACCGGGCTGAGCAGCCAGCCGGACGCCGCCAGTCCGAAGTAGTAGGCACGGATGCCGCGATTGAAGTCGTCGCCGGCCAGGTTGTGGGCGCCGGCCACGCGCCGCGCGTAGCGTTCGACCTGTGCGTCGTCGCGGCTACCCAATGGCGCCGCGCCGATCAGGATCGACAGCAGGTTGAACTGGCGCAGCGCCCAGGTGAACTTGAAATAGCCATAGACGAAACTGGCCAGCACCAGCATCAGCTTGATTTCCAGCAGTTCGCGGCTGCCCGCTCCGCCAAGCGTCATGTCGGCGGAGAACTTCAGCAATTGGTCGGCTGCGCCCATCGCCGCGACCAGGCCGGCGATGATGTAGATGGTGGTGTTGGCGTAGAAGGAGACGCTGCCCATCAGGTTGCCGATCAGCGCCGCGTCGCTCATGCGCAATTCGCGTTCGAGCATGCAGTACGCCCACTCCTGCCGGTAGCTGTGCAGGTGTCCGATCAGGCCCTTGCAGCACCAGCGACTATGCTCGGAAAACCAGGTATAGCCGCCCCAGCAAGCGAGGAAGGCTGACAGGGCCAGCCAGTCGACCGTCGATAAGCTCTCAAGTGCGCGCATCGGGTCATCTTGCCACAGAATGCTGCGCGCACAAGCCGCGGCAGCGCCCTAGGCCGGGCGGGCGGAGGCCGCTGTCGTGCTGAGCCTGCCGAGCAGCCAGTAGCTGAGCAGGAAGGCGCCGATATGGTAGGCGGTGTTGAACAGCACCCCGAACTGGACGTAGATCAGCACCGTCAGCGCCAGGTAGGCGAGCAGGCAGCCGACCAGCAGCAAGCGCCGCCAGAGCGCGCGCATGGCTGGCCTGAACAGGCGCAGCCAGCCGCCGGCAACCGCCAGCGCAGCCATGGCGAGGACTTGCAGCAAGGGATCCAGGCCGCGCACATGGACCCCCTGGAGAAGATTATTGACGATGTCGGCGTGCAATTCGACGCCGTGGCGAAACTCCCCGCCAGCGCCGCGGCGAACCTGGAAGTGGTCCCGGCCGGCACGGCCGTCGCCAATCAGGACAATTTTCCCGGCCAGCTCGCCGGGCGCGAGTGTCGCCGCCGGCGCACTGATCTGCTCGTAGTCGTAACGACGCGGCGGCTGACGCCAGGTGTCGATCGGCGCCAGGCGGATCAGCGCCTCCGCGACCCGGTCGCCGCTGGCCAGCAGCGGGCACTCGTTGCGCGCCTGTCCCGAGTCTTCGACGCTCGTCCGGACCGGTTTCAGTGGCCCGCGCCAGATCGTCCTGCCGGCGGCGCTGACCAACGTCAGTTCGCGCAGCTGCTCGTCTACGGCCAGCGTCGTGCCGCCGACCGCCAGCGCGCCCAGGGCTCCGATCCTGGCGCTGATGCGTTCGACCGGTGTTGGCCCGGAATTCGCCGCAGCGGCGAACTTGACCACGGCGAGCGGCGCGATCGACGCGTAGCCGAGTCGGCCGCCGACGCACAGCAGGCCCCAGGCGCTGACCGCCCTGGCCAGCCCGGGAATCGCCGCCGGTTCCTGGTCGAGCAGCTGATTGACGCCGACGATCACCTGGCTGCCCCGCTGTCGGGCGCGTGCGATGGCCGCGAGCAGCTCGCCGTCGGCCGGATTCGCTTTCTCGAAATAGACGTCGAAGACGATCACCTGCGCGCCCGCGTCGACCAGCCGGTCGATCACGCGCGCGTGCTCACGGCGCCAGTCGGGTCCGAACTTGCCGAGCCGCGCTTCGGACTTCTCGTCAAAACTGACGATCACGATGCGTTCGCTGACCGGCACGCTGGCGACCATGTCGCCGAGGGCCATGGTGTAGCTTTCAATGCGCGTATCGATTCCCAGCAGGTCGAACAGTTGTACCCAGGCAAAGCACAGCATCGACACGGCAATGCCGGCGGCGCTGTAGTGCCGCCATCTGCGCAGGCGTTCGGCATTCATCAGTTGCACGAACTGATTGAGCAGGGACGGCCGGCGCTCGATGCTGCGGATCAGCGCGTCGAGGTCGAACTGAAAGCGCTTGTCGTCGAGCGCGTGCGCCTGGCGACGCGCCAGCGGCGCGATCGCCGCCGGCAGCTCCCTGGCGTCGGGCATGGTCGCGCCGCCGACGAGCACCGGGATCAGGCGCTTGCCCTGTTTGAGCGCCGCCGCGAGTTCGTGACAAACGAAATCGTCGGCTTGGTCGAGGCGCCGGCCACTGGCGTTGCTTGCCTTCAGCCAGCCGGGGCCGATCAGTGCGATGACCACATCGCAGGCGTCGATCTCGCGGTCGAGCACGGTGATGAAATCGTCGCCGGCGTCGATCTGGCCGATGTCCATGAACACCTGTTCGGCACCGAAGTGCGCGCTCAGGTGATCGTAGAGCCGTCCGGCGTAGGCGATGCTGTCTTCGCGGCGATAGCTGATGAAAATCCGCGACGCGTTCTCGGCCACTGACGCTGCGCCCGCCTTCAGTCGTTCGCCGGTGGACGACGGCAAGGCCTTCCCGGCGCCTGCTGCGGCCGCTCAGGGTGCCGGCGCATCACTGCACGCGGTCGCCATGGGTCGGCGGCGGCCGGTCGCTGTCGTGAGCATCGCCCGAGCGGCCGCTCATGACGCCGACGCCGATGGCAAATATTCCCGCCGCCAGCGCCGCCGTCCCGAGGTTGGCGGTGTTGGGCACCAGCTTGTCGAGGTCGCTGATGCGGCTGCGAATCTGTTCGACTTCGCCGATACCCGCCCGCCCGACTTCGAGCAGGTTCGGGCCGACGAGGGCCGCCGCCTGCCCGACCCCCAGCGAAGCTCTGGGCCATTGGCCGGCGTTCGAAGTCAGCGCGACGCGGTCTTCGGCGACGACGACCCTGACGCGCGCCTCGGGGTCCACCCGTACCAGGTACTCGGTGCCTTCCGAGGCGGCCGTCGCGTACTCGGTCTTGACCTTGAACAGGCCCCGGGCCTTGACCAGGACCTCGCCGATGAAAACGAAGATCGAACCCAGGCGGACGTGCGTGTTCGGCTGCACGTAAACCCTCGCGCCCTCGGCAAAGGTGAGCACGACGGTCGACAGCGCGTCGGTCCGGATCTCGTCACCTGTCTCCAGCGCCATATTATGTTTTGGCTGCGCGCGGGCGCCCTTGCGAACGATGTCAACGCCGGCAATCGTCCCGCCGTCGACCAGTTGCCCGCCCTGCACGACGCCGAGCGTGATCGACGCACAGCCGCTGACGGCGAAGCAGAGAACGAGAAGGAAAACGATGAATGCGCGGCCATTGGCGAGCGGCCGCAGCAACGCCTGCCAGCCGGATGTCGTGTTTCTCTGTGTGCTTGACGCCATGAGAACGCCCTCCATTCCGCGGTTCAGCCCTCGGGCTGCACGAGGGGTCTCGCGCAGCTCGCACCAATCCAGGCCGGGTTGAGTGGGTTCGACCTCCCCGCCTGCCACAAAGTGCGACCGGCGGCCGGGGGGTCGGGGAACGACAGCCCGAGTATATTCACCGCGGACGGTAATCACAAACGCCGGCAAATGTCGGGAGGCCGGGAGAGGGGACCAAAACCGAGTCGCGAAGGATCCGTCGCGCAACGCCTCTCGCGCGCCAGGCGCTCCCGGTGACGGTCGTAGCTGCCGGCTATAATCGCGGCTTACTTGCCAGGGAATCCCGATTCATGTCCGATCTGCTCGCCCATCTCAATCCGCCGCAGCTCGCCGCGGTCACCCTGCCGCCGCAGCACGCGCTGATCCTCGCCGGTGCGGGCAGCGGCAAGACGCGGGTGTTGACCACGCGCATCGCCTGGCTGATCTCGACCGGACAGGTGGGTGCGCAGGGGGTTCTGGCGGTGACCTTCACCAACAAGGCGGCGAAGGAAATGCAGGCGCGCCTGGCGGCGTTGCTGCCGATCAACACCCGCGGCATGTGGATCGGCACCTTCCACGGCCTGTGCAACCGTTTCCTGCGCGCCCACCACCGCGAGGCCGGCTTGTCGGCGCAGTTCCAGATTCTCGATTCCGCAGACCAGCTGGCGGCGATCAAGCGCCTGCTCAAGAACCTCAACATCGACGACGAGAAGTATCCGCCGCGCGAGCTGATGCACTTCATCAACGCGCACAAGGAGCAGGGGATTCGCGCCGCACAGGCCGAAGCCTACGATGCCTATACCAGCCGCCGCGTCGAACTGTATGCCGAGTACGAAGGCCAGTGCCAGCGCGAGGGTGTGGTCGATTTCGCCGAGCTGCTGCTGCGTTCGTACGAGCTTTTGCAGCGCAACGAACCGCTCCGCCAACATTACCAGGCGCGCTTCCGGCACATTCTGGTCGATGAATTCCAGGACACCAACCGCCTGCAATACGCCTGGCTGAAGCTGCTCGCCGGACGCGCCAGCGGCAAGCCGGACACTCCCGGAGGCGGCGCCTGCCTGTTCGCGGTCGGTGACGACGACCAGTCGATCTACGCTTTCCGCGGGGCCGAGATCGGCAACATGCACGACCTGCAGCGTGAGTTCGAGCTGCCGGAGGTGATCCGCCTCGAGCAGAACTACCGTTCGCACGGCAATATCCTCGACGCCGCCAACGCGCTGATCAAGCAGAACCGCGGTCGCCTTGGCAAGAACCTGTGGACCGAAGCCGGCGCCGGCGAGCCGATTCGCGTTTTCGAGGGCTCTTCGGATATCGCCGAAGCACGTTTCATCGTCGAGGAGATTGGCGAGCTCGTCCGCAACGGTGTTTCGCGCCAGCAGATCGCGCTCCTCTATCGTTCGAATGCGCAGTCGCGGGTACTCGAGCACCAGCTGTTCACCGAGGGTCTGCCTTACCGCGTTCATGGCGGCCTGCGCTTTTTCGATCGCCAGGAGATCAAGCACGCGCTCGCCTATCTTCGCCTGCTGGCCAATCCCGACGACGATACGGCTTTCGCGCGGGTGGTCAATTTCCCCACGCGCGGGATCGGCGGTCGCAGCATCGAGGCGCTGCAGGAAGCTGCCCGACAGACCCACTCCAGCCTGTACAACGCCGCCGCCAGTCTCGCCGGCAAGCCGGGCAGCGCGGTGGCCCGGTTCATCGCCCTGATCGAGAGCCTGCGCGCCGAGACGAAGGATCTGCCCCTGCCGGAAGTGATCGACCGGCTCATCGAGCGCAGCGGCCTGCGCCAGCACTATCTGGCCGAGAAGGAAGGCCAGGATCGGCTCGAAAACCTCGACGAACTGATCAACGCGGCGGCCGGTTTTGTGCACGACGATGGCGGGCCTGCTGTCGACGGCGAGGAAGCGGTTCCGGATGGAGGTCCGCTGGCATCTTTTCTCGCGCACGCCTCGCTCGAAGCGGGCGAGCACCAGGCCGGCGAGGGGCAGGACGCCATCCAGTTGATGACCGTGCACGCGGCCAAGGGCCTCGAATTCGACATCGTCTTCATTACCGGCCTCGAGCAGGGCCTCTTTCCACACGAGAACGCGGCGCAGGAGCGCGAAGGCCTCGAGGAGGAGCGCCGGCTGATGTACGTGGCCGTGACGCGCGCACGCAAGCGCCTCTACCTGACCCATGCGCAGACGCGCATGCTGCACGGGCAAACGCGCTACTGCCTGCCTTCGAGCTTCCTTGAAGAGCTGCCGGTGGAATTGCTGCGCAGAATCAACCGCGCTGTCGCCAGCGCGCCGGCCGCGGCGCCACGCCCTGCCGCTGGCGCCGGCTGGCCGAAGCCGGCTGCGGCCAACGGTCTGCGCATTGGTCAGAATGTGCGCCATACGCGCTTTGGCCTGGGGGTCATCGTGTCCACCGAAGGGGCCGGGCCGGAGGCCCGCGTACAGGTCAATTTCGGCTCCGGCGGCATGAAGTGGCTGGCACTGGAGTACGCCAAACTGACGCCCGCCTGAGTTGCAGCCGGTTGTCCACAGTTTGCGCGTTGGCGCTGCCCGCTTCGGCCTTCGTTTCGCAGTTGCGCACCGATTGTGTGGACAAGCCTGTGGACTGCCTGTTGCCGCAGCGGGCAAGTGGCAGCCTGGATGGCGTTTTTTTGCGCTTGCTCAAAAAGTGGGCGCAGCACTAGACTGTCAGACCTAACCACGGAGGGATTTCGCCATGCCTTTTGCCATTCGCATTCATCGGACCGGTGGACCGGAAGAGATGTGCTGGGAAGAAGTAGCGGTTGGCGAACCGGCTGCCGGCGAGGCGCGGGTACGGCACGAAGCAGTCGGACTCAACTTCATCGACACCTACCATCGCAGCGGACTCTATCCGCTGCCGCTGCCCAGCGGACTCGGTCTGGAAGGGGCGGGAGTCGTCGAAGCGGTCGGCGATGGCGTCACTGAATTGCGCGCCGGCGATCGCGTCGCCTACGCCGGTGGTCCGGTCGGCGCCTACAGCCAGGTGCGTTGCCTGCCCGCCGACCGCTTGCTGAAATTGCCCGAGGCGATCGGTTTTCGCACCGCCGCGGCAATGATGCTGCAGGGCCTGACCAGCGCCTACCTGCTGCGCCGCACCTATCGCGTGCAGGCCGGAGACAGCGTCCTGATCCACGCCGCTGCCGGCGGCGTCGGACTGATCGCCTGCCAGTGGGCCAAGGCGCTCGGCGCGACGGTCATCGGCACCGTTTCCAACCAGGCCAAGGCGGCGCTGGCGACGGCCCACGGCTGCGACCACGTGATCGACTACACGCGCGAGGAGTTTGCACCCCGGGTGCGCGAGATCACCGGTGGCGAAGGCGTGGCGGTGGTCTATGACGGCGTTGGCAAGGATACTTTCGCCGCTTCGCTGGACAGCCTGAAAACGCGCGGAATGATGGTTTGCCTGGGCAACGCGTCTGGACCGGTGCCGCCCCTGGATCCGTTGCTGCTGTCGCAGAAGGGATCGCTGTTCCTGACCCGGCCGACGCTGATGCACTACATCGCCAGGCGCGCCGAGTTGGCCGAGCTGGGCGCCGAGTTGTTCGACCTGGTCGCTGCGGGCAAGGTCAAGATCGAGGTCAACCAGAGCTATCCGCTCGCCGAAGTGGCCCAGGCACATCGTGACTTGGCGGCGCGCAAGCATACCGGGTCGACCATTCTCCTGCCGTGATGGAGCGCTTGCGCGCCAGGCTGGTTGCGGTTCGTTATCTCCTTGCCACGGCCTGGCCGATCGTCCTGATCACGGCGATCGGCCTGATCGTGGCCTATCAGTTCGTCGAGCCCGAGCCGCCGCGCAAGATGACCATCAGCACCGGCAGCGAGGCAGGCGCCTACTATGCCTACGCGCAGCGCTACGCGCCGCTGCTGGCAGAAAAGGGGATCACCCTCGAGGTCATGACCTCGGCGGGTTCGCTCGAGAACCTGCAGCGACTGGAGAGCGGCGAAGCCGACATTGCCTTCGTTCAGGGCGGCATCGTGCCACCCGCCGACGACCCCGAATCGACGCGCCTGCGTTCCCTGGGCAGCGTTTCCTACGAACCGGTGTGGGTCTTCTACGGCGGCGCCGAACCGATCGACAAGCTCTACCAGCTCGCCGGGCAGCGCGTTGCCGTCGGCGAGGAGGGCAGCGGTATCCGTGGCCTGGCCCTGCAGTTGCTTGCCGCCAACGACATTCCCGCGCAGAGCCGGAATCTGCTGCCGATGGCCAGCCTGGCTGCCGCCGAGGCGCTGCAGCAGGGCCAGATCGACGCCACCTTTGTCGTTGCCGCACAGGAGGCGCCGGTGGTGCAGGTGCTCCTGCGTTCGTCGGGGCTGAGCGTGGTCAGCTTCAGCCAGGCCGACGCCTATCTGCGCCTTTTCCCCTTCCTGTCGAAAATCGTCCTGCCGCAGGGGGTCGTCGATCTGGTGCGCGACGTGCCGCCGCAGGATACGGTGCTGCTGGCGACGACGGCCAACGTCGTCGTTCGCGACGATCTGCATCCGGCGCTGGCCAACCTGCTGTTGCAGGCGATGACCGAAGTCAATGGCAAGGGCGGCTTCTTCCAGCACGCCGGCGAGTTCCCGGCCTACAAGGACCACAGCCTGGTGCTCTCCGACGACGCCCGCCGCTATTACGAGTCCGGGCCGCCGTTCCTGCAGCGCTACCTGCCGTTCTGGCTGGCGGTACTCGTCGAGCGCCTGTTCGTGATGGCCCTGCCGCTGATCATGCTGTCCTTGCCGCTGCTGAAGCTGGCGCCGGCGATCTACAATTGGCGCGTGCGCTCGAAGGTCTTTCGTTGCTACGGTGACCTGAAATTCCTGGAAAACGACCTGCGTCACCACTACGACCCGCTTCGCCACCAGGACTACGTGGCTCGCCTCGACCGCATCGAGGACGACGCCAGTACGCGCAGCATACCGCTGGCTTTTACCGACCTGCTGTACACTTTGCGCGAGCACATCAACCTGGTTCGTGAGAAGCTTCACCGACTCGAAACGACCGACGACAAGGAAAAAGAAGAATGAAATCGTTCCTGATAGCCAATCCAAAGGGTGGTTCCGGGAAATCGACGCTGGCCATCAATCTCGCCGGCCACCTCGCGCGCAGCGGACATCAGGTGATGCTCGGTGACGTCGATCGTCAGCAGTCGTCGAGGGAATGGCTGCGCATGCGCCCGCGCGCGCTGCCCGAAATTCGCAGTTGGGACATCGAGCCGGGGAAGACCGCCCGGCCGCCGAAGGGCACGACGCACGTCGTCCTCGATACGCCGGCGGCCTTGCACGGAAAAGCGCTCGAGAACGTCATCAGGCACGTCAATCGGGTGCTCGTTCCGGTGCAGCCGTCGCTCTTCGACATGCTCGCCACCCGTCACTTTCTCGAGGCGCTGCTGGCCGAGAAGGTGGTTCGCAAGGAGCAGACCTTCGTCGCCGTGGTCGGCATGCGGGTCGACCCGCGCACGCGAGCGGCCGCCGAGCTCGAGCGCTTCCTGGAGAAGTTCGAGCTGCCGGTGCTGACCCACCTGCGCAACACGCAGCTCTACGTGCAGACGGCGCTGCACGGGATGACGATGTTCGATCTTGCCGCGTCGCGTGCGACGAAGGACGTCGAGCAGTGGCAGCCGATCATCGACTGGGTCAACCAGGACTAGCGCGGCGCTGCATTCCTGATACGACTCTTGGCGACTGCTGAAAGCAGCGCGAAATTCCGGTGGTGGCTGAAATTCGCAGGGTCCATGCCGGGGCGGTCCTCGTCGCCACCCCCCGCGCCTCCTCGCAATGACGAGCGGGCCGGCGTGCGGCCGCCTTCCCGGGTGGCCGCCTTCGCGTGGCGATCGACACGATCGTCAGCTTGGTCGCGTTCAGCGTGCCACGTCGGCGTAAAATGGCGCGATGCCTGAAACCCCGTTCGTCCATCTTCGTCTGCACAGCGAGTATTCGGTTACCGACGGCATCGTCCGTCTCGGTGATGCGCTGGCCCGTGCGGCCAGTGACGGCATGCCGGCCCTGGCGCTCACCGACCTGGCGAACGTCTTCGGTCTGGTCAAGTTCTACTCTTCGGCGCGTGGCAAGGGGATCAAGCCGCTGCTCGGCAGCGACGTCTTCATCGCCAACGAAGCCGATCCCGACCGTCCGTATCGACTGCTGTTGCTGGTGCGTTCGGGGCAGGGCTACCGGCAACTGTGCGAGTTGCTGTCGCGCGCCTACCTGGCGCCGCGCGTGCGCGGACGCGCCGAGGTCAGCCGCCGCATGCTGCACGAGGTGGGCGTCGATGGTCTGATCGCGCTCTCGGGCGCCGCTGCCGGCGATATTGGCGAAGCGCTGCTGCAGGGAAAGGTCGATCAGGCGACGCTTTGCGCACGCCGCTGGGAGCAGCTTTTCCCGGGTGGTTTCTATCTCGAAGTGCAGCGCTACGGCCAGCCGCAACAGGAGTTTCTGCTCACCGCAACCGCCGATCTCGCGGCCGAACTCGAGTTGCCGCTGGTCGCCACGCATCCGATCCAGTTTCTCGAACGCGACGACTTCAAGGCGCACGAGGCGCGCGTCTGCATTGCCGAGGGCTACATGCTCGGCGACGTGCGCCGCCCGAAGTTGTACACCGAAGAGCAGTATTTCAAGTCCACCGCCGAGATGGTCGCGCTCTTCGCCGACCTTCCCGAAGCGCTCGAGAACGCGGTGGAAATCGCCAAGCGCTGCAATCTGCAGATCACTCTCGGCAAGAGCTACCTGCCGGACTTTCCGACTCCGGAGGGCGTGACGCTGGCTGATTTCCTGCGCCAGGAAGCCGTCGCCGGCCTCGAGGTCCGCCTGCAGCAGCTCTTCCCAGACGCCGCCGAGCGCGCCGCGCAGCGGCCGCCCTACGACGCGCGCCTGCAGCTGGAAACCGACACCATCGTCGCGATGGGATTCCCCGGCTACTTCCTGATCGTTGCCGATTTCATCAACTGGGCGCGGCACAACGGTTGCCCGGTGGGACCCGGGCGGGGTTCGGGCGCCGGTTCGGTCGTCGCCTACGCACTGGCAATCACCGACCTCGACCCGCTGCGCTACGCCTTGCTCTTCGAGCGTTTTCTCAACCCCGAGCGGGTGTCGATGCCCGACTTCGACATCGACTTCTGCCAGGACAATCGCTGGCGGGTGATCGAATACGTGCGCGAGAAGTACGGCGCGGCTGCGGTTTCGCAGATCGTCACTTTTGGAACCATGTCTTCGAAGGCGGTCATCCGCGACGTCGGGCGCGTGCTCGATTTGCCGTACACCTTCTGCGACCAGCTTTCCAAGCTGATCCCGGTGGAGACCAACAAGCCGCTGTCGCTGGCCAAGTCGCTGCTCGCCGAACCGCAACTGCAGGCGCGCATCGACGAGGAAGAGGAGGTCAAGGACCTCTTCGACCTCGCCGCCCGTCTCGAAGACCTGACGCGCAACGTCGGCATGCACGCCGGCGGCGTGCTCATCGCCCCCGGCAAGCTGACCGACTTCTGCCCGATCTATTCGGCCGACGGTGGCGGCTCGGTGGTTTCGCAGTACGACAAGGACGACGTCGAGAAAATCGGCCTGGTGAAGTTCGACTTCCTCGGCCTGCGCAACCTGACGATCATCGAACTAGCGCTCAAGTACGTCGAGCAGCTGAGCGGCGAGCGCCCCGATCTGGCGACGCTGGCCTTCGACGATCCCGCTACCTACCAGATTCTCAAGGACGGCAACACCACCGCCATCTTCCAGGTGGAATCGGAGGGCATGAAGAAGCTGGTGCGCAAGCTGGCGCCCGACCGTTTCGAGGACATCATCGCCGTCCTCGCGCTGTACCGGCCGGGTCCGCTGGGCTCGGGAATGGTCGACGACTTCATCCTGCGCAAGAAGGGCCAGCAGAAGATCGACTACTTCATCGACGACCTGAAGACCTGCCTCGAACCGACTTACGGGGTCATCGTCTATCAGGAACAGGTGATGCAGATCGCGCAGATCATCGGCGGCTATACGCTCGGTTCCGCTGATCTCCTGCGCCGTGCGATGGGCAAGAAGAAGGCCGAGGAGATGGCCAAGCATCGCGGCATGATGCGCGATGGCGCGAAGCTCAAGGGCTATGACGAAAAGCTGGTCATGCAGCTTTTCGACCTGATGGAGAAATTCGCCGAGTACGGCTTCAACAAGTCGCACACCGCCGCTTACGCGGTGATCACCTACCATACGGCCTGGCTGAAGGCGCACCATTGCGCGGCCTTCATGGCGGCGACCCTGTCGTCGGACATGGACAACACCGACTCGGTGAAGATCGTCCACGACGACGCGCTCAGTAACGGTCTGCAGATTCTTGGCCCGGACATCAATGCCTCGCAGTATCGCTTCACGCCGGTCGATCGCAGCCGTGTTCGCTACGGACTGGGCGCGGTCAAGGGGACTGGCGAGCAGGCGGTGAATACGATTCTCGACGCCCGCGCAGCAGGGGGGCCGTTCAAGGATCTCTTCGACTTCTGTCGCCGCTCGGACAAGCGCATGGTCAACCGGCGCACCATCGAGGCGCTGATTCGTGCCGGTGCCTTCGACGCGCTCGACGACCATCGTGCGCGCCTGCTGGCGTCGGTCGGCATTGCCATCGAAGCCGCCGAGCAGGCCGAGCGCAACGCCATGCAGGTGAGCCTGTTCGACGTCCTCGACGGCGGTGACGATGCGCACGGCGGAGCGCATGGCGCGCGTTACGTCGAAGTGCCGCGGTGGAGCGAGAGGCAGCGCCTCAACGAGGAAAAGATCGCCCTCGGCTTCTACTTTTCCGGTCACCCTTTCCATGAGCTGCAGGCCGAGGTGTCGCGCTTTGCGCGCAAGCCGCTGGCCGCGCTGGAGGCGCGCAAGGAGCCGCAGTTCCTCGCCGGGCTGGTGGTCGGCGTGCGCAGCAAATTCACTGCGCGCGGCAAGATGGTCTTCATCCAGCTCGACGACGGCACCAGTTCGCTCGAAGTGTCGGTGTTCAGCGAGCTGCTCGACGCCGAACGCGCCAAGATCAGGGAGGACGAGGTGCTGATCGTCGAAGGCAAGGTGCAGCGTGACGATTTTGCCGGCGAAGGCCGCTTGAAGGTCGTCGCCGAGCGTCTGCTGACGCTCGCCGAGGCGCGCGGCCGTTTTGCCCGCCATCTTCGCCTGTCGCTCAACGGTCACGCCAGCGGCGTCAACGCCAGCGCCGCGGCACAACGCCTGCGCAGCCTGCTGGCGCCGTATACGCCGGGCAACTGCCCGGTGCGGCTGGCTTACCACAACGGCGAGGCGACTTGCGAACTGGCGTTTGGTGACGCCAATCGGGTGCGTCTCGAGGACGATCTGCTGGCCGCGTTGCGCGAGTGGCTGAGTAGCGAAAACGTCAGTGTCGACTACCCCTGATCGACGTCATGAGTCATCTTTTCAACAGGAGCTGTCGATGATCAGAAACAGGCTGCTGCGCGCCCTTGGATCACCCTTCGGGCCGCTAGTCCTTGCTGTGCTCTTGCTTGGCTGTACCGACAAACTCAGCCTCGACAACTACAACCAGCTCAAGGTTGGTCAGTCGTACGGCGAGGTCAAGCTGATCCTCGGCGATCCGGCACGCTGCGATGAAATGATCGGCGTGCGCAGCTGTGTCTGGGGAGGCGATGAGCGCGGTATCAAGGTCGCCTTCATGGGCGGCCAGGTCGCCCTTCTTTCAGCCCACAACCTGAAGTGAGCACGGCCATGAAATCCCCCCTGCTGATCGACCAGGCGCTGCTCGACAGCGTCAGTGGCGAAGCCAGCCGCAGTCCGCGCCAGCGCAAGAACCGCAACTTTCACGCCGACGATGCGGCGCCCGCGCATCGCCTGCTCAACGCCATCGAGCCCGGCTCGTACCTGATGCCGCACCGTCATCTCGACGCCAACAAGGACGAAACGATGATCGTCCTGCGTGGGCGGCTGGGCGTCGTTTTCTTCGACAAGCTTGGCCAGGTGCAGCAGACCGCAGTCCTGGCGCCAATGGGCCCGATCTGCGGCGTCGACATCCCGCACGGTGTTTATCACACCGTTCTGGCGCTCGACCCCGGCACGGTGATGCTCGAAGCCAAGGGCGGTCCCTACCTGCCGCTGACGGAGGCCGAGCGTGCGCCATGGGCGCCGGCCGAGGGGGCGCCGCAAGCCGCGGCCTACGCGCTGTCGTTGCGCGAGCGTTTCGCGTAGCGAGCGACCAGCGGCGCCTGCCGGCCGCTTGCGCTTGGCCTTGACCGCTTTCTGCTCGTCGCCTGGATGGGTGTTGGAATGCTAGAACCGACACCGGCGTACCGCCGTGCTGCGCCCTGGTTGCTGGCAGCGCTGTTGGCGCTGTTGGTGCTCTGGCTGGCGCTGCCGCGGCTGCTGGGCATGGCGGCGGAGCGCTGGCTGACCATTCCGGGGCTGCAGGCGCTGCACGTCGACGTCGATCAGGTGGGTGCCGAAGACGCGCGCCTGCGCGAAGTGCGCGCCGTTTATCAAAGTCCCGGCGGCGACCGTTTGCGGATCGTCTTGCGCGACATCGCTGTCGGCTATTCGCTGCCGCGGGCGCAGGTCGAGCGCCTGGACATTGGCAGCGCCGAGCTGGAGATTTCGCCCGGGGAGGCGACGCTGCCGGCGTCCCCCTGGCCACGAATCGAGTGGCCGGTCCTGCCTTGGAGCGAGGTTCGGGTTGGCGACCTGCGGCTTGTCCTGGTCCGCTCATCGCGTTCGCAACTCGACGTACATGGCAGCTTCCTCTTGCACCAAAGCGAGAGGAAGCTGCAGGCGGAATTCCGTCCCGACGGCGACCTGTTGCGGCTGACGGCGCGTTCCCCCGCGCCGCAAACTGCGGGCGATGCGCCTGAATTTCATGTGCAGTGGTTGCCTGCCGTCGGGCCGGGGGCGGACGCGCGGCTGCGCGTCGGTCGCCAACCCGAAGAGCAGCCGGCAAGGCTCGTCGCCCAGGTGCCGCTGCCATTGCTCGTCGAGCTGGCGCGCAGCCTGGGCGCGGCGCTGCCGGCGGCTACCGCGAGCGGCACGCTGAGCCTGCAGGCGGAAGTGCAATTCGGCGCGGCGTCGGGAAGCGTCCGTGTGCTCAGTGGCGAAGCGGAAGTCAGCGCTGGCGGAATAGAGCTTGCCGACGCGGCTGCCCCGCTCGCGCTTGCCCTCGCCGGCAAGGCGCGCTTCGCCTGGCAAGCGTCGGCGGCAGAGCTCGTCTTGCAACCGGGTTTGCGCTGGCAGGCGACGCTCGCTGGCGAACAGCCGCTGCAGGCGAGCGGTCGGCTCGAGAAATCGTTTGCGCTGCGCTGGGACGATGGCCTGGCGGTCAACGCGGGCGAGTTTCCGTTCGCGCTGGATTCGCCGCCATGGGGACGCTGGCAAGGCACGCTGCACCGGCTCAGCCTGGGCGGAGGCGATGGCTTGGGCGACTGGCGTGTCGCCGACGGGCAGTTGCGTATCACGGGGCGGCTGAAAGACTGGCGCGGGGAAGCCATCCGGGCGCGCGACATGCGGCTGGCGGGCGACGTCGCGCTGCACTGGGCGCGCTCCGCCGAAGTCAGCGGCGAGCTCGCCTTGCAGCTTGATCTTGGGCGTTTGTCATGGTCGGGCGATGCGCCGCTGAGCGTTCAGCCTGCGAGGTGGCAAGTGAGCGCCACGGCTGCGGCAAAGGCGGGCGGCGATTTCTGGAACAGCCTGGTGATCAGTGGTGAAGCCAGCAGCGCGCAAATGAAAGTCAAGCCTGACTCGGGACACGCGCTGACACTCGCCAGCAGCCACCTGCAGCTGCTGCGCCTGCGCTTCGCGGGGCAAGAAAACGGCGCCGGTAGCGGTGGTGGCGGTGGCGCGGCAGGAGCCGAGCAGGCGCGGGGGCTTGCCGCCGCCGAGGGCGAACTGCGCATCGCCGCCGACGGCGTCCGTTTCGGTGGCGGCCCGGCGCCCGACCTGCGCGCTCGTCTGAGGCTCAAGGGCGGCGCTTTGCGCGGCGATGGCTCCCTGCTCCTGCAGGGGAAGGAAGTCCTCGCCTTTGCCGGGTCGCACCGGCTCGCGCGGGGCTGTGGCGAGGCGACGCTGAACGCGGCCCAAAGCCTGCCGGCGCTGGGAAAGCTGCTGCAGCCGCGTCCCGCCGCGTTGCAGGCCCTGGACCTTCAGGCCGGCGAAGTGGATGCCAGGTTTACCCTGGACTGGTGCGCGCCGTCGCGCTCGCCGCCGCGCCTCGACGCCAGGGGGGTGCTGGCGGTTCGTGCCGCCGATCTGGGCTGGGACCAGGCGCGCGCGCACGCCGTGCAGGCCAGGCTGCAGCTCGACGGTGCGCATCCCTTGCGCGGCCGCCTGCAGTTTTCTGCGCAGGACGGCGAGTTGGCGAGCGGAACGCCAGTGGCCGATCTGAACGTCGATCTGGCGCTGGCGGAAAAGGCGCTGAGCGTGCACGCGCTGCGCGTCAGCCTGCTCGGCGGAAGCGTGCACAGCGAGCCGCTCAAGCTGCCCTGGCCGCCAGCGGGAGAAACCCTGCCGCTGCAGATTCGCCACGTCGACCTGGGCCAGTTGCTCGCCCTGTTCAAGGTACACGGTCTGTCGGGAAGCGGCCAGATCGACGGCCTGCTGCCTCTCGGCTATGGCGACGGCGGCGTCGAAATCGACGATGGCCAGCTGAGCAGCCCTGGCGTCGGCACCGTCCGGTACGCGCCAACGCTGGAGCTTCCCGGAAACCCCGGCCTGCTCGCCTTGCGCAACTTCCATTTCGAGAAACTAGCCATGCGCCTGTGGTACGCCTCCGATGGCGCCTACCGCACGCAGGCAACCCTGAACGGCAGCAACCCCGATTTCTACGACGGCTATCCCGTACGTCTGGGGCTCGACATCAACGGGAAGCTGCCGGGGCTGTTCCGGTCGGCGGTCTTTTCCGGGGACTTCAGTCGTCACATTCTGGAACAGTTGCAATCGGGAAAACTGGAATAGTTTTGTTAAGCTTGCCGCATCCATTGTTGCGGAGCTCCACCCATGTTCAGGCCCCCTCGCTTGCTTGCCACTGCCGCTCTGGTCTTCCTGGTCGCCGCGTGTTCACCGACCGTGCGCGTCGAGGCGCCGGAGAAACCCATAGAAATCAACATGACGGTGAATATCAAGCACGAGATTCTGGTCAAGGTCGAGAAGGATGTTCAGCAGCTGTTTGACGAGAATAAGGGCCTGTTTTGAACGACGCCCAAGTTGACCAAGGAAACGCCATGAAGACATTGATCAAAGCATGTTTGCTCAGCCTGTTGCTGATGACGCACGCCGCCTTCGCCGCCGATCTCTCGACGGCAAAGCAGCAGGGCTGGGTCGGCGAGCAGAACAACGGTTATCTCGGCCTGGTCCGCAGTGACGCCCCGGCCGACGTCAAGGCGCTGCTGGCCGACGTGAATGCGCAGCGCAAAGCCGAGTTCACGCAGATTGCCAGGAAGAACGGCATCGCCGAGGCAGAAGCGGCGCGCATCTTTGCGCGCGAGGCCGAGACGCGGACGTTGCCCGGCAACTACATCCAGAACCCGGCCGGCGGCTGGGTGAAGAAGTAGCTTGCTCGCCGCGCTCACGGCGACGAGCGTGGCGACCTGGCAGTGGCGACGCCTTGCCGGATCGCGGATCAGCCCTCTTTCGGCTTGCTGGCCAGACGATCGGGTACGGTCAGGTTCCAGTGGATGGCTGCCGCGCGCAGCACGAAGATGAGGACGATGGCCGCCGCGGCGCCGAGCGATCGATACGCGGGGGCGAATTCCAGTAGCGCCACGTAGAGCGCGCAGCCGAAGCTGATCGGTATGGCGTAGATCTCGCGGCGCATGAGGAGCGTTTGTCGTCCGGCCAGTACGTCGCGAATCAGACCGCCTCCGATCGCCGTAATGATTCCCAGGATGACCGGGGCCAGCGGTCGGCCGAAGTCCAGCGCCCAGACCTTGTCGGTCGCCGCGATGGCAAACAGGGAGGCGCCCAGGCCATCGATGTAGAGCATCAGGCTATAGATCTCCTTGCGCGTAAAGAGAGAGTTGGCAGCGAAGGCGGCGAGACTTGCGGCGAGCGCGACCCAGAGGTAGGCCAGGTCGGCGGCCCAGAAAACCGGCACGTCGAGGATGATGTCCCGGATCGTGCCACCGCCGATGGCGGTGATGATTCCCAGGACGGTCGCGCCGAAGAAATCGACGCCGCGCGGGGCGACGGCAAGCACCGCAGTGACCGCAAAGGCGGCCGTGCCTGCCATCCCGACCCAGTAAGTGAGCGTATTCAATGCCGATGTGCCTCCCGACGCGGGTGAGTGTTTGGCCGCCAGCGGCACTCATGCTCGCTCAGTGCCCGCGGTCGCCGTTTGCCGGGCGGCCTGTTTTGCAGTGTCTGGCGATTACGATCCGCTGTTCGACAGCGACATTATCGGTGTTTGCGAGCTTCGCGAACGCCTGGCTGCGCCGCGAGGCTGCCAGCCTTGCGGCGGATCTCTCGTACAATCGAGATCGCGTCCGCTGGCGTCGATGTTGCACTCGAAGCGGCAGGCGCCGCATCACGCAGCAGCGGCTGCACCCAACAATCGATGAGGTCCGCAGGATTGCCGACGATGGAAACAATGGCCAAGCCACCCCGCAGGCGCCGCTGGGCCGCCTATGTCGCGCTGGCATTTGCGCTGCTGATCGTCGCCGGGGTAAGCGTCGCGACCTGGCTACTGCTCGACGATAATCGCCTGCGTGTGGCGCTCGAAGACGGCGTCAGCGCCCTGAGCGATCGCCCCTTCCACATCGACGGCGATTTCGCGATCAGTCTCGGCCGCATCACCACCGTCCGTGGCTCGGGCATTCGCTGGCTGAATCCGGCTTGGAGCAAGCAGCCAAATATGCTGTCGGCCAAGAGTCTGTCGCTTTCCATCGACCTCTGGAGCCTGGTTCGTGGCCCGATCGTGATCAGCGATGCCCAGGCGGACGACGCCACGCTGTTCTTCGAGTGGGGCAAGGAAGGGCAGTTCAACTGGACGATGGGAAACGAGGCCGAAAAGAAGTCCGGCGAGCGATCAGGTCCGCTGCGCCTGGTTCTCGGTCAAAGCGAGCTGCGCAATGTCCGGATTCGTGTCAGCCACCCCGGCCTGACTGACGAGCTGGTCATCGACCTGCTGCGCGCGAGTCAGCAACAGGACGCGGAAAACATGCTGCTGATCAGCACCGACGGGGTGATCGGCGAGCGCCCGATCAAGGCGCAGGGGCGCGTCGGTCCTTTCCATGAGCTGATCGCCGGCGGCGCCATCGACTACAATTTCGACCTGCAGGCGCCCAATGCCAACCTCAAGGCAAGTGGGGGCCACTTCGACCGCCTGTCGGATGCGCGAGCGCCGCGTCTGGATGTCGAGCTGCTCGCCGCCGACGCTGCAGAAATCCTGAACACCCTGAAGCTTCCCGAACTGACCGCCGGCAAGGTCCAGCTGCAGGCCCGCATCGCGCCCGGCGACGATCGTCTCGCGGGCACGCTGCAGGGCAACTTCGGCGCCTTCAAGGTGGACGGCAAGCTGACGACGAAGAATCTCTCTTCGCTTGACGAGCTCTCCCTGCTGTTGCACGCCGAAGGCCCTGGTGTGGCCGCGATCGGCAGCCTGCTGGGGGTTGACCATCTGCCCGACGAACCCTTCTCCGTGCAGGTCGATGCCGGCCGCAGCGGGCGCGAGCTGCAAGTCCGGCAGCTGTCGTACGCCAGCGACGCTCTGCGCCTCAAGGGATCAGGCGTGGCGCCCCGCTGGCCGGAACTCGGCGGGCTCGACTTCGACATTGACGCCAGGGTGGCCGACCTGCATCGCTTCGCCAGGCTCCTATCGTTGCCGTCGCTGCCGGCCCTGCCGCTGAGCATCAAGGGCAGCGTCAAGGGCAGGAATACTGGCCGCGGCGATGAATTGCGCGGAGACTTCGCCCTCGGCAATATTGCCGGCGAGGTATCCGGCAAGCTGAGCGAGAAGAAGGACCTCGCGGGTTCCACGTTCAGCTATCGTGCCAGCACCGCGGACCTGCGCGAACTGGCGCGCGCGCACGGGTTTGGCCTGGCGGCGGAAGGCCCGGTTTCAGCGCGTATGGACGGGGAGTTCGCGCTGCTATCCGAACGTCTGCGGGTGACCCGCCTGGCGGTCAACGTCGCCGACAATCAGTTGTCCGCGAGCGGGGATATCGATTTCAGGGCCGCCGACACGCTCTTCGAATTCGAGCCACAACTACGCGGCGCAGACCTCCGTGGCCTGGCGCGCCTGTTCCTGGTCCAGGAGCAGGCTGCCAAGTTCCCTGCGCAAGCGTATGCGCTGGGAGGCAAGCTCAAGCTGCAAGGCTCCCGGCTGCAGTTCACCAGCAAGGATGCGCGAGCGGGGAGCAGCGTTTTCGACTTCGACGGTGCGCTCGGGTTTTCCGGCAAGGTGCCCACCGTGGACGCCAGGATCACGGCCAGGGGAACGAATCTTGCCGAGTTGCTCAAGCCGCCGCTTCTCGCGGGTGTCCCGGCAGCGGCTTTTTCGCTGAGCACCCGCTTGAACATGTCCGATCAGGGAATGGCGCTGAATGAGCTGCAGTTTTCGCTGGCCGACAGCCGCTTGAGCGGGCGGCTGTCGACGGGCTGGCCTGGCGCGCCGGAACGGATCGGCTTCGATGTGACCGCCGCGGGCAGCAATCTGCGCGCCTCCGTGCCGGAAATCCCTGGCTACCGTGCGCCGCCGGTCGCGTTTCGCGTCGAAGCCAAGGGCACGGCCGACCCGGCGAACGTCGATATCGAACGACTCGACGGCCAACTTGCGGACAGTCGCATCGCCCTCGCCGGCAAGCTGGTCTTCGAGCCGGCCTTTTCGGCCGATGCCGTCCGCTTGTCGGTAAAGGGCCCGAAGTTGTCGCAACTGGGCAGCCTGACGGCGTGGCCGCTGGTCGATCTGCCGTTCGCGGTCAGCGGCACCCTGACCGGCAGCAAGGACGGCGTGCGCATGGACGATTTTCAGGCCACGCTCGGCGATAGTGACCTCAAGGGAAGCATGCGCATCAGTACGACGGGCCGGCCACGCGTCGACGTCGACGTGCGCTCGGACTATCTCGACCTGCAGCTACTGCTGGATCCTTCGGATGCGTCGACGAAGGCGGCCAGCGAGGTCGATGTGGCGAGTGCGGCGAGTGCGACGAGTGCGACGAGTGCGACGAGTGCGGCCAAAAAAAGGGCGAAGCAGGACGACAGGAGCGGCAAGCTGTTCTCGGACAAACCGCTGCCTCTGGAAGTGCTGCGTACCTTTGACGGAAAGCTGCTGGCGTCGCTGGCCAGGGTGGAAGGCAGGCACCAGCAGCTGAGCGACGTCAAGGCCGACGCCCGTCTGCAAGACGGCGTGCTGGTGGTCAAACAGCTGCAGGGTCAGGGGCGAAAGGGCAAGGTGGCGGCAAGCTTTACGGTCGATGTCCGCGGCAAGCAGCCAGCCGTCAAGGGACAGCTCAAGGCGACCGACGTGATCTTTTTTGTCCGCGGGATGGCCAGGGACGACGAAGCCAGGCTTCCGCATCACACCCTCGAGAGTCATTTTTCTGCCAGCGGGAACAGTTTCAGCACCCTGGCAGCCGGGCTCGACGGCTATTTCTGGCTGCGCAGTTCGCCGGGTCAGTTTCGCTCGCTGGATCTGGACGTGCTGTTCGGCGACTTTGCCTTCCAGTTGTTCAGTGCGCTCAATCCCTTTGCCCGGAAGAAGCCGTACTCGACGCTGAAATGCGGCGGGGTTTACCTCCAGGCCAGCAAGGGACGCGTCGAGACCGCGCCAGCGGTGGTTCTGCAGACCGGCGAGCTTTCAGTGATCTCGAAAGGGACCATCGACCTGCGCTCGGAGAAAATAGCCTTCTTCTTCAAGGTCGTCCCGCTGCAAGGAGTCGGCCTGAGCGCCGGGCACCTGATCAACCCCTTCATCAAGCTGGGCGGCACCCTGCACGATCCGGCACTGAATCTGGACGTTGAAAACGCCGCGATAGAAGGAGGCGTCGCTGTAGCCACGCTGGGCGCGTCCATTCTCGCGGGCAGTCTCTGGGATCGCTGGATCGGCTCTTCAGGCGCCTGTGAGCGAGTCGCCAACGAGGCGCGCAAGCTGCGCCAATCACGAAACCCGAACCAGGAGCCAGGGTTTTGACCGACCACAAGGGTGTGGGGTGCATTGTTCGCGTCGGTGGGCCGCCAGAACGAAAGTCACGCGACAGGTACCAATGAGCTTTGCGCTGATCGCAAGGAGGTGTGTGCACATGAAAGTTTCCAGGTCTTGGCCATTGCGCGTGCTGTTGGCTGTGCTCTTGCTGTTCATCGTCCCGGTGGGCGTCGCCCTCAGCCGGCATTTGAGCGACGACAGCCGACCGGGCGACTGGCGCAACGCGCGCCACGACAGCAGCGGACAGGCACCCGATCCGCGGCACACGCCGGAAGCGCTGATCCAGGTCTATGCCGCGCGGGCCTTCGGCTGGCGCGGCATCTTCGGGGTGCACACCTGGATCGCCACCAAGGACAGCGACGCCGATCGTTACACGCGGCTGGAAGTGGTCGGCTGGGGCGTAAGCCGCGGGATGGATGCAGTGCGCATCCATTACGGAGAAGCGGACGGCTACTGGTACGGCAGCGAGCCGACACTGATTCGCCAGCTTCGTGGCGGCGCCGAGGTCGACGCGCTGATCAAACGCCTGCACGAAGCGGCCCGGGCCTATCCGCACAGTCACGAATACCGGCTGTGGCCGGGTCCGAACAGCAATACCTTTACCGCTTACCTGGGGCGGGCGGTGCCCGAACTCCACCTTGACCTGCCGCCGACCGCCATCGGCAAGGATTATCTGCCGCAGGGCGGTGTCTTTGCCAGCGCACCGAGCGGCGGCGGCGTGCAGTTTTCCCTGGCCGGCCTGCTCGGCGCGACGATCGCCGCCGAAGAGGGGATTGAGCTGAATCTGCTTGGCCTGTCGCTGGGTATCGACCTCTCGCCGCCGGCAATCAAGCTGCCCGGGGTGGGCCGCGTGGGGATGTCGGACGTTGATTGACGGCGCGCCAAGCGAGCGGGATCGGCCCGGCGACGGTGTCGGTCATGGCCGCTGCCGGCCAGCCAAATGTTCACGGAAGCGGATCAACTGACCGATGGCCAAGCGTTCCTTCGACGTATTGCTGAGTATCCTTGCTGCGCTGGTCCTGGTGCTTCCGGTCGTCGTCATCGCCCTGCTCGTTCGCCTGACTTCGCCCGGTCCGGCGCTGTACTGGTCTGATCGGGTGGGCAAGGGAAACCGCGTCTTCCGGATGCCCAAGTTCCGCAGCATGCGTGTTGACACGCCGGCCGTGGCGACGCACCTGCTGCAGAATCCCGACACCTACCTGACCCCGATCGGCTCGTTCCTGCGCCGGAGCAGTCTCGATGAGCTGCCTCAGCTCTGGAACATCCTGAAAGGCGAGATGAGCTTCGTCGGTCCGCGTCCGGCGTTGTTCAATCAGGACGACCTGATTGCCTTGCGCACGAAGTACGCCGTGCACGAGATCCTGCCCGGGCTGACCGGCTGGGCGCAGGTCAATGGGCGGGATGAACTGCCGATTCCGGAAAAGGTGAGGCTCGATGCCGAATATCTTCGTCGCCAGTCGCTAGTGTTTGATCTGTATATCTTGTGGCTGACCGTGGTGAAGGTTGTGCGGCGGGATGGGGTGGCGCATTGATGGGTGGCCCGTCGGCATATTCCACGTCACTAGCAAGTCGATCGGACTCGTCAATACAAACATCGTCAACCTGGCAGCTTCGGTCAACACGCTCTTGCAATCGAAACGCCTTTCAATTAGAATCCGGCGCCTCGCGAGAATTGGTGCCGTGATTTGAAGAACCGTTTGAAACTGCTAGCCTTTTTCAGCACCAGTCGCTAGAAGCGATTGTTTTCAGTGGGCTTCGGCATTTCAGGAGGGGCCCAGAATTCTACGATTCCCGTGGGCGGTGATGCGCTGTGGATTGGCGAATAGCCCGTCTATCCAGCCACGCGCAGCGCTGGGGATCACCGGCGGCGGCCGTAAGCTTTCGCCGTCTGGCCGTACTCTGGTTGCGACGCAGGGGGCGTCGGCGCTGCAACGGTCGCCAGATGGCGTGCTCATGCCCGGCTTGCGACTGATGAAGTGTTCGCCCGGAACCGCCAAAGAGGGTAAACTCACAAGATCTGCTGAAAACGCCGTTCGTCTAGGATTGGTGTGGCTTGGTCGTGGTCAGGCCGATGCCCGCCGGTCAATTTGGAGTCTATCGATGTTCAAAGAGCACTTGGAAAGCAACGATGCATTTGTAATTGCGGAGGTCGGGCAGAACCACCAAGGTGACCTGAGTGTGGCGAGGGACTACATCCGAATTTTTGCGATGGCGGGAGCTGATGCGGTCAAGTTCCAGACCCGAAATAACAAGTACTTATTTTCCAGCGAGGCCTACGATGCTCCATATCAGAGCGAAAACGCCTTCGCCGATACCTATGGCCTCCATCGGGAAAGTCTGGAGCTAAATCCGGAATGGTTGCCGCAGCTGAAAGAAGACTGTGTCAAGTACGGCGTCAAGTTCATGTCGACTCCCTTCGATGAGCCCAGCCTTGAGCTGCTTGAAAAAATCGATATTGATATCCTGAAGGTCGCGTCGTTTGACTTGGGAAATCTTCCGCTCATTCACCGTATAGCGAGAATGGGTAAGCCAGTGGTTATGAGTGTGGGCGGTGGCAAGATCGACCAGATTCGGTCAAGCGTACGAGTTTTGCTCGATCATCACGATGAGGTCGCGGTTCTGCACTGCGTCTCGGAATATCCCTGCGAGTACAACCGCCTTGGTCTGGACAACATTGCGGTGCTGATAAATGAATTCCCGGAGTGTACGATCGGCTCCTCGGATCATTTCAACGGCACTCTATCCGGGCCGGTTGCCTATCTGAAGGGCGCGCGTGTTTTCGAGAAGCACGTCACCCTCAATCGAGCGTGGAAGGGCACCGATCACAGCTTCGCTCTCGAGCCGGAAGGTTTCAGGAAGTTCGTTAGAGACATCGGGCGCGTGCGGCATATGATGCCGCCGAAGTCGACCGAGGAACTCGGAACGGAGCGCGTCTTCAGGAAATTGGGGAAGTTCTTGATCGCCTACACGGATATCAAGGCCGGCCAACTCATTACGCTTGATTCGCTGTCCGGGCGGATCTTCAATACGCGGCACATACCGGTTCGCGAGTCCAATCAAGTGATTGGCCGTGTGGCGAAGCGCGATATCGCAAAAGGCGAGCCGATCGAGTATGCCGATCTGGCCCAGGCCTAGCCCGGATTCTAGCTCGCTCTATGACCATGCTCAGCCACGAACAGCTGGCCACCATCAAGTTGGTCGTCTTCGATTTTGATGGCGTTTTTACCGACAACACGGTCTACGTCAGTCAGGAGGGTGTCGAGTCCGTGCGCTGTTGGCGAAGTGACGGGCTGGGCTTGGCGCGTTTGCGAGATGTCGGGGTGCAGACGCTGATCATCTCGACCGAGACCAACCCGGTCGTCACGGCGCGAGCGAAGAAGCTTGGGTTGGCGTGTAGGCAAGGCGTCGTCGACAAGGCGCTGGCCGTTACCGAGGCGTGCCGAGAGCGGGGGGTTGAGGCGGCTGATGCAATGTTTGTCGGTAACGATATCAACGACATTCCAGCCCTGAGCGTGGTCGGCATGCCCGTCGCCGTGGCCGATGCCTATCCGGAGGTGTTTCCTCACGTGCTGTATCGGACCTCCCGGGCGGGAGGGTTTGGCGCCGTCCGCGAGGTCTGCGATCTGATCTTCGACGTCAAACAAGCCAATTGCCATGGACCGTCAAACAATGTCAGCTGATTCCCTTTTTGACGTCAGCCGCGAGGTTGTGCTCATCACCGGGGTGTCTGGCCAGCTGGGCAACGAATATGCCAAGGCATTCCTACAGCGGGGCGCGCGCGTCGCAGGCCTGGATATACGAGCCTCAGCGGGAAGCGATTCCTTGAGTGCGCAGTATCCTGATCGTTACTTGTTCGTGCCATCCAGCGTCACCGACAAGGCCCTGCTGCAAAAGGCACTGGCGATCATCGTCGGGGCATACGGATCGCCGACCGTGCTGGTCAATAACGCAGCCATTGATTCGCCACCCTCTTCTCCCCCGGAAGAGAATGGTCCCTTCGAAAGCTATCCAGAGGCGTCCTGGGACAGGGTGATCGATGTCAACCTGAAGGGTGTCTATCTCTGTTGCCAGGTTTTCGGCGCGGCGATGGCGAAGGAGGAAAGGGGCTCGATCATTAATGTGGCTTCCATTTATGGCGTGGTCGCTCCCGACCAGAAGCTTTACGACTACCGTCGGCTGCGCGGCGAGGTTTTCTACAAGCCCGTCGCTTATTCGGCGTCAAAGTCCGGCATTCTCAACCTGACGCGTTATCTGGCAGCGTATTGGGGACGAGTTGGCGTGCGGGTGAATTCCTTGACGATCGCGGGTGTTTTCAATAATCAGGAAGACGCCTTCCTTGATGCATATTGTGGGCGCATTCCCGTTGGCCGGATGGCGAATGCCGATGAGTACAACGGCGCCGTGGTTTTCCTGGCAAGCAGTGCCTCGCGCTACATGACCGGATCTAATCTGGTTGTCGACGGTGGCTGGACGGCTATCTGATCGATCATGACGAACCATATTCCTGAAATTGGTAACTGGGTTGACGGGCTTGAGACGCGTCCCGAAGGAAATCGCTGGTTGGACAGGTGCAACCCGCATAGTGGCGAGCTGCTTTACCGGGTGGCAGATTCATCGGCTCGGGACGCGCAAGATGCCATCGCTGCGGCAGGGGCAGCCTTTCCTGGCTGGGCTGAGCTGACGCCGGTCAAACGGGGCCAGGTTCTGTTCGAGATCGTCGCCGGTATGAGGCGTCGGGCAGACGAGCTCGCCGAGTGTATCGCTGTCGAAACGGGCAAGCCACCGCAGGACGCCAAAGGGGAGGTCGCGGGCGCCATTCTCCAGGGCGAATATTTTGCGGGGGAGGGCATGCGCCTGCATGGGCGCTCGCTGACCTCTGGGACGCCTGGCAAGTACAGCCATACGGTACGTCAGCCACGCGGCATTGCTGGCTTGATTGTTCCCGCCAACACGCCGATCGCCAACATTGCCTGGAAGACCTTTCCGGCGCTGGTCTGTGGCAACACGGTCGTCCTCAAGGCGGCGGAAGACGCGCCGCGCATTGCCTTGCTCTTTGCTCAGCTGGGCAAGGAGGCTGGCCTGCCGGACGGCGTGTTGAATGTCATCCAGGGCTGCGGTCAGCCGGCGGGAGCGGAACTGGTTACGAACCCACGGGTAGCCGTTATCAGTTTTACCGGGTCTACCGGCGTCGGTCGCTGGATTGCAGAAGTGGCAGGAAGGCGGCTTGCCCGCGTCTCCCTCGAGTTGGGTGGCAAGAATCCCCTGGTGGTCTGTGACGACGCCGACCTCGAACAAGCGGTGCATTGGGCGGCACTTTCGGCATTCAGCAACGCTGGTCAGCGTTGTGCAGCGGGCAGCCGCTTGATCGTCTTCAGCTCGGTCTACGACGCGTTTCGCGAGCGCCTGGTTGCCAAGGCAGGAAGTCTCCGCTTGGGCGTGACTGCCGGCTGCGATCTTGGTCCGGTCATGAATCACGGCCAGCAGCAGTCTATTCTTGCCGCTATCGCCATGGCCAGGGCCGAGGGCGGGCGCGTCCTCTGCGGTGGCGGCGTTCCTTGCGAAGCCGAACTGGCCAGCGGCTATTACGTCCAGCCAACCGTGGTCGAGGGGCTGGATGTGCGTGCGCAACTGAGCTGCCAGGAAGTGTTTGGTCCCGTGGCCACGCTGTACTCTGTCGAGAGCATGAGCGAGGCGCTGGACCTGGCCAATGCAAGCGAATACGGTCTCACGGCGGCTATCCATACGCGCAGTGTCGATCGCGCGATGTGGTTTGCGCAGCGCGTCAGGGCGGGCGTGGCGAACGTGAATGCCGGTACCTTCGGCAGTGAGCCGCACATGCCCTTTGGTGGCTTTGGCGCTTCGGGCAACGGGACACGTGAGCCGGGCATCGAGGCGCTGGACGTGTACTCGGAACTGAAGAACATTTCCTTTCTGGTGCGCCAGGGCGAAATCTGACTCCAATGAAACTCAAATCCGTCGCTCTTGTTCCTGCCCGTTCCGGCTCCAAACGGGTGCCGGACAAGAACATCCGCAGTCTCGGCGGCCACCCCCTGTTGGCCTATACGGTTCAAGCGGCCCTCAGCAGTGGCGTGTTCGATGCCGTTATCTGTGCCACCGACAGCGAGGCCTACGCCGAAGTCGCCCGCCACTACGGGGCGGAAGTGCCGTTTCTGCGGTCGACGGAAATCTCGGGAGACAAGTCGCCTGACATCGAATGGGTCGTCTGGATGTTGCAGAAGCTCAAGGAGTCACACCGGGAGTTCGACGCTTTCAGCATCCTGCGCCCGACCAGTCCGTTTCGCCTGCCCGAGACCATTCGCCGTGCGTGGAGCCTCTTTCTTGAAGATCCGCGAGCCGACTCGCTGCGCGCAATTGAGCGATGCAAACAGCACCCCGGGAAGATGTGGGTCATCCGGGGCAAGCGCATGTTGCCTCTCCTGCCCTATAGCAATGGCGCCACGCCGTGGCACAGCAGTCAGTATGCTGCCCTGCCCGAGATTTACGCCCAGGATGCCAGTCTCGAAATCGCCTGGTCCCGGGTCGCGCTGGAGCAGAACAGCATTGCGGGTGAAGCCATCATTCCTTTCGTCAGTGAAGGGCTGGAAGGCTTTGACATCAATGAGCCGGAAGACTGGTGGATAGCCGAGAGGCTGTTGGCCACACAGGCGGCGATCCTGCCCGCTATCTCGGTTTCTCCATTTAACACGGTCGATTGAACCTGGAGCGCTAAAGTGGGCGATCAAGTTGGACAAGCCGTAGAAGGCACCCTTTACTATCTTCCTTACGCCGAATTCCAGCGTGTTCGCGCGTCGACGCTGCCGCCCGAGAAGCGTGCCGCGATCTTCGCCGACATGTGTCGACTCAACGCGCTGTACATGATTGCACGGGCCGGGTCCGGCCATATCGGCAGTAGCTTTAGCAGCCTGGACATCATCAGCTGGCTGCTGCTGGAAGAACTCGATGAAGACGATATCTTCTTCAGTTCCAAGGGGCACGATGCACCGGGCTATTACGCTGCCCTTATCGGCATGGGCAGGATCGATTTTGATCTGATCCACAAGTTGCGCAGAATCGATGGCTTGCCGGGCCACCCGGACATCGGTACGCCCGGGGTCGTAACCAATACCGGGTCACTCGGCATGGGTGTCTCCAAGGCAAAAGGCATGATTTTCGCGAATCGGCTTGCCAAGCGACCGGGGCGGGCATGGGTCATGACCGGCGACGGCGAGCTTCAGGAGGGCCAATTCTGGGAGTCACTCGTCTCGCCGGTCAATTTTGGGATGAACGAAATCACGGTCATCGTTGACCACAACAAGTTGCAGTCAGACACCTTTGTCAGGAACGTCTCGGACCTTGGCGACCTGGAAGCGAAATTCCGGGCCTTTGGCTGGCGTGTTGAGCGTTGTGATGGCAACGACGTCGGTGCGCTGGCCGTGACCTTGGCCTCGCTGAAAGGCGAGCTACGACCCAAAGTCATCGTCGCCGATACGGTCAAGGGCAAGGGCGTGTCGTTCATGGAGCATACATCGCTGGATTCGGACGTCGCCATGTATCGCTTTCACAGTGGAGCGCCCGACGCCGATTCCTACCGTCTGGCGACACAGGAGATCATTAGCCGGCTACAACAGCGGGTGAAAGATGCCGGTCAGGAAGGCCTCAGCTTCGAGACCATCGAGCGCGAGGGTACGTCGCCGCCACCCGCATCGGCGCAACGCCTGATTACCGCCTATACGGCGGCTCTTCTGGAACAGGCCGAGAAACACCCGCATCTGGTCGCACTTGATGCCGACCTGATCTTGGATACCGGGCTGATTCCTTTTCGCGAGCGTTTTCCACAGCGTTTCTTCGAGTGCGGAATTGCGGAGCAGGACATGGTTTCCGTCGCCGGCGGCATGGCCCTGAACGGTCTGTTGCCTGTTGTGCACTCCTTCGCCTGCTTCCTGTCTGCCCGGCCGAACGAGCAGATATACAACAACGCGACCGAACTGACGAAAATCATCTACGTCGGCTCACTGGCCGGCGTCGTCCCGGGTGGGCCTGGGCATTCTCATCAGGCAGTACGGGATATTTCCGTCTTGGCGGCGATACCGGGAATGACCCTGGTTGAGCCTTCCTGTGAAGCCGAAGTCGGACCGCTCCTCGACTGGTGTATCAACGAGGCGCCAGGCAGCTGCTATTTGAGGCTGGTTTCGCTGCCCTGGGATGTTCCTTATCGCCTGCCGCCAGGCGGGCGGTTGGTCGCGGGCCAGGGTGTGACGCTGGTCGCCGGGAGTGACGCGGTCGTCATCACCTACGGCCCGGTGCTGTTGAGCGCAGCCGTCGAGGCTGTCCGGAAGCTTGCTGAAGAAGACGGGCTCAGCGTGAAGGTCATCAACCTGCCATGGTTGAATGAGGTTGATGCCGGCTGGTTAAGGCGCGAGACTCTGGGCTTTAAATGGGTATTGAGCGTGGATAACCATTATCTGAAAGGCGGACAGGGCGACGCGATTGCACGGGTTATGGCTGGGTTCGAGGGGCCGGGCTCGCGCCTTTTCAGCCTTGGCGTCGCAGGCGTCCCGCCCAGTGGCACCAATCCCGAGGTTCTCAACCATGTTGGTCTGGACGTGCGGGCACTTGTTCGTTCGATCAGAACGGCGGTGGGTATAAGAAAACACAGCAAAGGTGAGATGGCTCCATGAAAAAGGCTCTGATCAGCGGCATAACCGGGCAGGACGGTTCTTATCTTGCGCAATTCCTGCTCGACAAGGGCTATCAGGTGCACGGCATCAAACGCCGCGCTTCGCTTTTCAATACCGATCGGATTGATCATCTATACCAGGATCCGCACGTTGCCGATGGGCGACTCACACTGCATTACGGTGATCTTACCGACTCCTCCAATCTGATACGGATCATTCAGCAGGTTCAGCCGGACGAGATCTACAACCTGGGCGCGATGAGTCACGTCGGCGTCAGTTTCGAGACGCCAGAGTACACTGCCAACGTCGACGGCATCGGAACTCTGCGTATTCTTGAAGCGATCCGCATCGTCGGGCTTGAAAAAACAACCCGTTTCTACCAGGCCAGTTCTTCCGAGCTTTACGGCATGGTCCAGGAAATCCCTCAGACGGAGAAGACCCCGTTCTATCCGCGTAGCCCCTATGCCGTTGCCAAGCTTTACGCCTATTGGATGACGGTCAACTATCGCGAAGCCTATGGCCTCTACGCCTGCAACGGCATTCTTTTCAATCACGAGTCGCCATTACGCGGCGAAACATTCGTGACGCGAAAGATCACGCGAGCGCTGGCCCGCATCAAACTGCGCCTGCAGGACTGCCTCTATCTCGGCAATATGGACTCGTTGCGCGACTGGGGGCACGCCAGAGACTACGTCGAAATGCAGTGGCTGATGCTCCAGCAGGAGCAGCCTGAAGACTTCGTCATCGCCACCGGCGTGCAATACAGCGTTCGTGATTTCGTCGAGGCCGCTGCAGCCGAGCTGGGAATTCGGATCGCCTGGCAGGGCGAGGGTGACCGCGAAATCGGTACCGACCAAAATGGCAGGGTCATCGTCAGGGTGGACCCACGCTACTTCCGACCGACCGAAGTCGAGAGTCTTCTGGGTGACCCGACAAAGGCCAGGGAAAAGTTGGGCTGGGTGCCCAAAACCACCTTTCAGCAACTGGTGTCGGAGATGGTTTGCGAGGATCTGAGGAGCGCTGAACGCGACGAACTCATCCGTAGGCACGGCTTTTCGAGCTATGACTACCATGAGTGAGATGCGAGTTGCCAATGGCTAGGAAAGCACTGATCACGGGAGTGTCCGGACAGGATGGGGCATATCTCGCGCGGTTTCTTCTCGGCCAAGGCTATGTGGTAACGGGCACCTCCCGAGACCCTTCGGCTGCTCGCCTGCAGAACCTCGAACGTCTCGGCATCCGCGACCAGGTGACCATGGAGTCCATGGCGCAGAACGACTTCCAGAGCGTCGTCAAGGTCTTGCGCAGGGTTCGGCCAGACGAAGTTTACAACTTGGCTGGGCAGAGTTCGGTGAATCTTTCCTTTGAACAGCCCGTAGAAACCCTGGCGAGCATCAGTACTGGCGTTCTGAATCTCCTGGAGGCCATTCGTTTTCTGGAACATCCCACCCGCCTCTTCAGCGCCGGGTCGAGCGAGTGCTATGGGGATACAGGAAGTCTTGCCGATGAAAGCACGCTGTTTTGCCCGCGCAGCCCTTATGCCGTCGCCAAGGCGACGGCTTTCTGGCTGGTCGCGAATTATCGCGAGGCATACGGGATCGACGCCTGTTCCGGTATCCTGTTCAATCACGAATCACCCATTCGTCCGGAGCGTTTCGTTACCCAGAAGATCATCGCGGCGGCGTGCCGTATCGCCAACGGGAGCGAGGAAAAACTTCATCTTGGCGACATGTCGATCTCTCGCGACTGGGGTTGGGCACCCGAGTATGTCGAGGCCATGTGGTTGATGCTGCAGCAAGACAGGCTTGACGACTACGTGATTGCCACGGGAGAAACACGATCGCTGACCGAATTCGTCGACAGCTCGTTCGCCTGCCTCGGCCTCGACTGGAAGGAGCATGTCCGGACGGCGGCCGCCTTGAGGCGGCCTTCTGACATTCAGATGAGCCGTGCAAATCCAGCAAAAGCCATGAAGAACCTGGGTTGGAGTGCCAAGTCGAGGATGTGTGACGTCGTGCGCATGATGGCTGCCGATTGCATGCAGTGCCTGCAGGCAAATGCGCTTGGAGGTGCACGGTGAAGGCGGTCATTCTTGCCGGTGGCCTGGGAACGCGGATCAGCGAAGAGACCTACCTCAGACCCAAGCCTCTGGTGGAGATCGGCGGCAAGCCCATTCTTTGGCACATCATGAAGACGTACTCGGCGCACGGTGTGAATGATTTCCTGATCTGTTGCGGTTACAAGGGCTACCTCATCAAGGAATACTTTGCCAACTATTTCCTGCATATGTCCGACGTCACTTTCGACATGGCCAACAACCGGATGAAGGTGCACCAGAACAAGGTCGAGCCGTGGAACGTAACCCTTGTCGACACCGGGGAAGAGACCATGACGGGAGGGCGCCTCAAGCGTGTGGCCGACTACATCAAGGATGAAGAAGCCTTCTGTTTCACTTACGGTGATGGCGTTAGTGACGTGGACATTGGAGCATTGATTGCCTTTCACAGAGAGCACGGCAAGCTGGCTACGGTCACTGCCGTGCAGCCTCCAGGTCGATACGGAGCGCTCGAACGGGCAGGCAATCAGGTGACGGGTTTCTCGGAAAAACCGCGCGGCGATGGCGGCGTGATTAATGGCGGATTCTTTGTGCTTTCCCCGAAGTGCACGGAATTCGTCGAGGATGACCAGAGTAGTTGGGAGGGTCTTCCACTGGCCACCCTTGCCGGAATTGGCGAACTGATGGCCTTCGAGCACAATGGTTTCTGGCAACCGATGGACACGTTGCGCGAGAAGAATTACCTCGAAAAGCTTTGGGCTTCCGGCGAGGCGCCGTGGAAAATCTGGTGATGAGCAGTTTCGCGATTCCGACGCGCGACTTCTGGCGCGGTAAACGTGTCCTGGTGACCGGCCATACCGGCTTCAAGGGGGCCTGGCTGACTCTTTGGCTGCACCGTCTCGGTGCGCGCGTCACGGGAATCAGCCTGCCGCCGACGACGCAGCCGAATCTCTTTTCGCTGGCCGGTATCGAGCAACTTGCCGACAGCCATTTTTGCGACATCCGTGCCGCGGAGGCGCTTTCCGAACTGATCGGCAGGGCGAATCCAGAAGTCGTATTTCACCTGGCAGCGCAAGCCCTTGTGCGAGCCAGCTACCGCGACCCGCTGGCGACCTTCGCGACCAATGTGCAGGGCACCGCAAATGTCCTGGATGCCTTGCGGCCGCTGCATACGCTTCGCGTTGTGGTTGCCATCACCACCGACAAGGTCTACCAGAACCTTGAGCACTCCTATCCCTACCGGGAGACAGATGTCCTCGGCGGACACGATCCGTACAGTGCGAGCAAGGCGGCCGCGGAAGTCGTAATCGGGGCGTACCGCGACGCGTATCTAGCCGAGAACGGTGTCGCCGTTGCTGCGGCCCGGGCTGGAAACGTTATCGGCGGGGGTGACTGGGCCGAAGACCGCCTGATTCCAGATGCCATTCGCGCCTGGGACGCGAATCAGCGCCTTCACATCCGTCGTCCCCAGGCCATCCGGCCGTGGCAACATGTCCTCGAGCCGCTCGCCGGCTACGTCAGGCTTGCTGAATCGCTCTGGCAGAAACCATCCTTGGCGGGTGCCTATAATTTCGGCCCGGAAACGCACGCAGCCGCTACGGTGCGTGACGTCGTCACCCAGGCGAAAAGCGCCTATGGCGAGGCGCAAGTTGCCTGGGGCGACGGCACAGAGGGACCGCACGAGGCCGGCTGGCTTGCCCTCGAAATCGCCAAGGCGCGTGCGCTCCTAGGCGTTCATCCGCGCTGGTCGCTGACCGAAGCGGTTCAGCGGACTGTGCGTTGGTACCGCCGGCAGGACGCCGGAGTCGATGCACGCGTCTTGTGCGAAGCAGACCTTTCCGCCTATGGCGAGTTTGATCGGGAGCCCGCTGGGGTGGAGCCGAGGCCGTGAGCAGCCTGCTCATCTTCGCTACGCCGATTGCTGGGCTCAAGGTCGTCGAGCGATCCTCACGCGGCGACCGTCGCGGTTTTCTGGCGCGCCTCTTCTGTGCCGACGAGCTTGCGGATGCGGGGTGGTGCAAGCCAGTGGCGCAGGTAAACCAGACGTTTACGAAAATGGCGGGGACCGTTCGTGGCCTGCACTTCCAGCATCCGCCGCAGGCTGAGATGAAACTGGTGACTTGCCTACAGGGTGCGATATGGGACGTGGCCGTCGATATTCGTGCAGGTTCGCCGACGTTCCTGCAGTGGCACGCTGAAGAACTCTCCGCGTCCAATCGACGGGCGATGCTGATACCCGAGGGTTTGGCGCATGGTTTCCAGACTCTCACCGACGAGTGCGGGCTGATCTACTTGCACACTGCGGCCTATTCGCCCGCTTGCGAAGCGGGTCTGCACCCGCGCGACCCGCTGCTGTCGATTGCCTGGCCACGGCCTATCGCAGAGCTGTCGGCCAGAGACGCCAAACATCCGCTGCTGGACGATCAATTCAACGGAGTGTCATCGTGAAATGCCGGCATTGCTCCGCACCGCTGGAGCACCTCTTCCTTGATCTGGGGTCAATGCCCCCATCGAATGCCTATCTGAGCCGGGAGGATCTCGCAAGACCGGAAAGATCCTATCCTCTGGTGATCAGCGTGTGCGATCGATGCTGGCTGGTTCAGACCGAGGATTACGCCCAGGCTGACGAGCTGTTCAGCCCCGACTACGCGTATTTTTCCAGCACTTCCACGAGTTGGCTGGCCCATGCCGAACGCTACGCCGCAACCATTTCCCGACGCTTGCAGCTTGGTTCCGAGAGCCTGGTCATCGAGCTTGCTTCGAACGACGGTTACCTGCTCAAGAACTTCGTCGCCGCAGGAATTCCCTGCCTGGGTATAGAGCCGACGGCCAGTACTGCCGCCGCGGCTGAGTTGCTTGGCATTCCCGTCATGCGCGAGTTTTTCGGGGAACAACTCGGGCGAGAGCTCGCTGTTGCAGGCAAGTCAGCGGATCTGATTGCCGGCAACAACGTCTTCGCCCATGTGCCCGACATCAACGACTTTACCCGCGGCTTGAAAGCGGCACTCAAACCCGGCGGTACGATCACCCTCGAATTCCCGCATCTGATGCGTCTGATCGAACATACCCAATTCGACACCATCTATCATGAGCACTTTTCCTACCTGTCCTTGTACACGGTGGACCGCATTTTCGCGGCTGCCGGCTTGCGCATCTTGGATGTCGAGGAGTTGTCGACACACGGCGGAAGCTTGCGGGTCTATGGCGGCCACCGGGAAGACAAACGAGCTGCCTCGCCGGCGGTCGCCGCTTTGCTGGCAGAAGAGGCGCGCGCCGGCCTGCAGGTGCTCGCGACCTACCAGCACTTCCATGAACGCGCCGAGCGGGTCAAGAATGACCTGGTGGATTTCCTGGTGGCGCAGAAAGCGGAAGGAAAGACCGTTGTCGCCTACGGCGCAGCTGCCAAGGGAAACACTCTGCTCAATTACGCTGGTGTCACCGCCGACTTGCTGCCGTTTGTGTGCGACGCGGCGGCGTCCAAACAAGGCAAATTCATGCCCGGCAGTCATATACCGATCCTGCCTCCGGCCGCGTTATACCAACAGCGCATCGACTACCTGCTCATCCTTCCCTGGAACATTGCCGGCGAGATCAGGCAGCAGAACGCGCGACTGGCGGATCTCGGTACCAGGTTCGTCACCGCGGTACCGTGGCTGGACATCAAATGACTCTCCGCATCCCCTACACCAAGCCCTCCATTACCGAACTGGAGGTCCGCTACGCAACCGACGCGGCTGCCAACGGCTGGGGTGAGCAGTGCTATGACTATCTTTATCGCTTCGAGGCGGCCTTCAAGGCGCACCTGGGGAGCGAGTATGCGATCGCGACTTCCAGCTGTACCGGCGCGCTCCACATGGGGATGGCTGCCTTGGGCATCGGTCCGGGCGACGAAGTCATCATGGCCGATACCAACTGGATTGCAACCGCTTCGCCGATCGTGAAGCTCGGAGCGCGACCCGTATTCGTCGACATTCTTGCCGACTCGTGGTGCCTCGATCCGGCGCTCGTCGAAAGGGCGATCAGCCCCCGAACCAAGGCCATTGTCGCTGTTCATCTGTACGGCAACCTGTGCGAGATGAACAAACTTCTCGCGATCGGCGAAAAGCACGGCATCCCCGTCATCGAGGATGCGGCCGAGGCCATCGGCTCGCTCTATCACGGCAGGCGTGCGGGCTCGATAGGCAGGTTCGGCACCTTTTCGTTCCACGGCACGAAGACGCTTACCACCGGCGAAGGCGGGATGTTCGTGACCAATGATCCGGACCTCTACGAGCATGTTCTGACGCTCAGTAATCATGGGCGAGCCCGTGGCCAGACGCGGCAGTTCTGGCCTGATATCGTCGGCTTCAAGTACAAGATGTCGAATATCCAGGCCGCGATTGGCTGTGCGCAGCTTGAACGTATCGATGAGCTGACGTGCCGCAAGCGCGAGATTCTGTCGTACTACCGCGAACGCCTGGCGGAGTTTCCGGGACTGTCGATGAACCCTGAGCCCGCCGGCGTCGTCAATGGGGCCTGGATGCCGACCGTTGTCTTTGCGCCGCCGACAGGCGTCAAGCGCGAGAAACTGCAGGCGGCCTTTGCCGCCGAGCATATCGATGCACGCGTTTTTTTCCATCCCTTGTCGGGTCTGCCGATGTTCGAATCGCAACCGGAAAACACGCTCGCAGCGGATATTCCCGGGCGGGCGATCAACCTGCCGAGCTTTCACGATGTCACGACGACCGAACAGGGGCGGGTGGTGGATGTGATTGCGAGTCTCCTGCCCGGTTGCCGCAATGGATGACGGCGCGCGCTACGTTCTGTGGGGTAGCGGCGGCCATGCCAAAGTGCTGGCCAGTCTGATCTCGCTGCGTGGCGGAACCGTTGCGGCGCTCGTGGACAACGACCGCGAAGCCGTTGCTGTCTTGCCAGGCGTGCCCTTGCACATCGGCAAAGAGGAGCTTCTGCGTTGGTGCGAGGCCGAGGCGAAAGGAGGCCCGCTCTATGGACTCGCCGCGATCGGTGGTGCGCGCGGGGCAGACCGCCTGGCTGTGCAGGCCTGTTTTCGCAGCCTCAAGGTTCGCGTCGAGCCGCTCGTACACCCGCATGCTTCGGTGTGTTCGACGGCTGTGCTGGGCCCTGGCACCCAGGTGCTCGCTGGCGCCGTGGTGGCTGCGGACGTGCGTCTAGGGGAGGCCTGCATCGTCAATCACCAGGCGCTGGCAGATCACGAGTGCGTGTTGGGCGACGGCGTGCATCTGGCGCCTGGCGCCACGCTTTGCGGCTGCGTCAGCTTGGGCAACAACGTGATGATCGGGGCGGGCGCGGTGGTGTCGCCACGCGTGACTATCGGCGCTGGCACCGTTGTTGGCGCCGGTGCAGTGGTCATCCGCGATCTCCCAGCGGGGGTGGTCGTCGCAGGGAATCCCGCAAGGATCATCCGCAGCATGCAACCGGGCCACGTCTGATGCGTGCGACAGCGGGTAACTGTATTTGAAGGTTCGAAGGAGAAACAGATGACCATGTACGACAAGTTCAAACAGGAATGCACTTCAGAAGTTGCCATTCAGGGCGCGGATACCCTGCTCCGTGACGCGTCGCGCGAATGGATGGACCGGGCCAATGCGCGAAAGTATTCGTACCATTTCGAATGGCTTGGCCGTCCGGTCATCCAGTATCCCCAGGACATGATTGCCCTGCAGGAGATCATCTGGGCCGTGCAGCCTGACCTGATTTTCGAGACCGGGATCGCGCATGGCGGCTCGCTGATATTCTCCGCGTCGATGCTGGAGCTGAATGCGGCGTGCGGGGGGCCGCCAAACGCCGAAGTCCTGGGGCTCGACATTGATATCCGCGCGCACAATCGCGAGGCAATCGAGAAGCACCCGATGTTCAAGCGCATCACGATGATCGAGGGGTCATCCATTGACGACCGGGTGGCCGCCAGAGTCCACGAATTCACCGGCAACATGAAGCGGGTATTGGTCATCCTGGACTCCAACCATACGCATGCGCACGTGATGAGGGAGTTGGAACTCTATTCGTCGCTGGTGAAGGCCGGCAGCTATCTGATCGTCTTCGATACGGTGATCGAAGACATGCCGGAAGATGCCTTCCCTGATCGCCCATGGGGCAAGGGTGACAACCCGAAGACCGCTGTTTGGGAGTTTCTCAGGGCGAACGACCGCTTCGAGATCGACCGCGAAATTCAGGACAAGCTCCTTCTGACCGTGGCACCGGACGGTTTCCTGAAATGCTTGAAAGATTGACCGAGAGAATGGGCTCCCGGCCGATAATCACTTTACCCCAGTCGCAAATGCGAGCCGCCAATGTCTAGTGTTTACCAGCGCCTGAAACAATTCCTGCGTCCGCTCCGCGAAAAGCAGCTGGTGGCGGCCGGCAAGCAGAAAAGCAAGGCCGCTCTCCCCGATTGGTCTGCGATCGTTTCCCGCAACGAGACGCTGTGGGTCGACTGCTTGGCGAAGGCCAAAGATGGACCGCGCGTACTGATGGCTACCGCGATCGGCGGTCACCCCCAGTTCACCGTCCTGGAGAGTTCGCTCAACGTCGCCCTGACTTTGCGTGGGGCCAAGGTCGACACCTTGCTTTGCGACGCAGCGATGCCGGGCTGCCAACGGGCCAAGATCGCTGGCGTTAGTCCGCCGGCACTGGCCGATGGAAAACTGAAGGACGTGTTCTGCGCGGGGTGCATGGCGACCGGCGACACGGTATTCTCCATTCCCGGGCTCGAGATCCTGCGGATGAGCCAGCATATCCAAGACGGCGAACGTGCGCGAGCAGTGGAGATTTCCAACTCGATCGCCGTGGAGGACATCCCCGGGTTTACGCTCGATGGCCTGCCTATCGGGGAGCATGCCCTGGCGGGTGCTTTGCGCTACTACGGCGTCGGCGATCTGTCGCTCGAACCGGAAGGAGAGGCGGTTCTGCGGCGCTACCTCGAGTCGTCCCTGCTGACGGCGTTCTGCATCAACCGCTTGTTGCTCGACGGGCGGTATGATGTGGTGGTCAATAACCACGGGATCTACGTGCCGCACGGGATTGTCAGCGCGGCCTGCCGAGATCGACAGGTGCGCACAGCATCGTGGAACCTCGCCTACCGCAAGCAGTGCGCGATATTCAGTCACTCCGATACCTATCACCACACCTTGATGGATGAACCCACCAGCGATTGGGAGAACATGGCGTGGTCCGCGGAGCGCGAAGCGGAGATCATGAACTATCTGAACAGCCGCCGGCAAGGAAGTCGCGACTGGATCTGGTTCAATCGCGACGCGGATGACGACATGGATCGTTTCGCCGCAAGGGTGGGCTTGGACTGGAGCCGGCCGGTGATCGGCATGCTCACCAACGTCGTGTGGGATGCACAGCTGCATTACCCGGCCAACGCGTTCCCCGGGATGGTTGATTGGGTGATGCGGACCATCGCGTATTTCAAGGGGCGGCCGGATTTGCAGCTGTTGATTCGTGTTCATCCAGGTGAACTGGCGCCTCCCGGCGGTTCGACCGTCTCGCGCCAACCGATCGTCGAGGAGATACGGACGACCTTCCCGGACATGCCCAAGAACGTCTTCATCATTGGACCAGAAAGCACGGTCAGTACCTATGCGGCAATGGACAGGTGTGACAGCGTCATTATTTATGGCACCAAGACCGGCGTCGAACTCAGCAGCGTCGGCATCCCGGTAATCGTCGGCGGCGAGGCATGGATCCGTAACAAGGGGATGACCCTGGATGCATCGACAGCCGACGACTATTTCCATCACCTCGATACGCTACCCTTGGGCAAGCGCATGCCGCCAGCGTCGATCGATCGGGCGCGCAGGTACGCCTACCATTTCTTCTTCCGGCGCATGTTGCCGTTGCCGTTCCTCCAACCGGCACCGCAGGCATGGCCGCCCTTCGAAGTGGGAATAGAGAATCTGGAGGAGTTGCTTCCAGACGTCTATAAGGGCTTGGATGTCATCTGTGATGGCATTCTCCATGGTTCGCCATTCATCTATCCAGCAGAGGAATTAGGACTTCATGACAAGCAAAAATAGGGCGCTGTCGCGCGTCACTCGGGGCCTGAAGAAGGTTTTTGGTGGCGGCAATCCCGTGACCAACGCAAAGAACATCTCCAGTTCGCTCAACCTGATCGAGCAGTACAAGAAAAACGGCTGCGTTCCGTGGACGCCCGGGTACGCGAAGTTCAAGAACCTGCTGATGATCGAGACGCTCGCTGATCAGAAGCTGATGGAACTGTTCCGTCGCGGTCAGCCGCTGCCGGCTGGTTACGGCAGGCGTCTCGACGAGCGGGTGGTCGAGTGTCCCTGGGCGATTTCCAAGGTCCAGTCCGGCCCCGGTCTGCTGCTCGATGCGGGCTCGGTGCTGAATGCACCGATGTTCCTCGGTGCTCCAGAACTCAGCCAGCAAAGAATCATCATCTACTCGCTGGAGATGGATTCTGTCCGCCTCGATCCGCGCTTGTCCTACCTGCATGGCGACTTCCGTGATCCCGTGCTGCGGGACGGCATCTTCGACAACATCGTGTGCATCAGCACCGTGGAACACATCGGCATGTGGCCCATCCCGAAGCCGCCGTACGACGTTACGCTCAAGCAACCACAGCCGGAAAAGGATCTCCTGGCCTACCGCGGCGTCATGAAGACGTTCCACGACCTGCTCAAGCCGGGTGGTCGTTTGTTGTTGACGGTTCCATTTGGCAAGGCCGAAGACCAGGACTGGCTGCAGGTCTTTGGCGCCGAGCAGATCGAGGGCGTCAAACAGTCCTTCGGAGGTGAATGCGCTTCTGAAACCTATTATCGCCACACTGCTGACGGCTGGCAGACGGCGAGGTCTGAGGAGTGCGCCCTCCTCGAGTATTTCAACATCGTCCGTACGCCGGAATTCGGGCCTGATTTTGCTGCGGCGGCACGCGCTGTCGCATGCCTGGAACTGGTTCGGAAGGCATGACATCCGTGTGCCAGGAGCCGCTCACCGTAGCCATCGACTCGCAAGTCTCGGCGAAGGCTTCGGGCGGAACCGAGACCGCCCTGCTTTCGCTTTTGCTGGCGTTGGGCGCGTCGACCCTCCGTGATCGTTTCGTTCTCCTCGGTTTGAAGGGCTACGACCAGGAACTGGTACCTTTCATGGCGGCGAACATGGAAAAGTTCGTCTGGCCTGCGCGCTATTCCTGGTACGACCCGGTAGCAGAACGGACCAGAGGCATGAACCCGCGATGGCGGAAATTGCAGTCAGCGTTGGGGCCGTTGGGTGGCATCGTCCCGAAGGTCTACCGCTATTACGCCCACGAGACGCCGCTGACCCCCAGGGTTCAGCGTATTGCACGCCGTGTGGGCCCTCTGCGCTTCATGGTTGCACCCGCTTACCGGCTCTACCGAGGCATCCGTGATGACGCCGCACGACCGATGGTCGCGGCTCGCGCCGATCGTATTCTCCGCTCGAGAGGAGTCAAGGTCGTCCATTTTCCGTACCCCTTGCATTTCGAAACCTCCCTGCCTTACGTCTATGAGCCGTGGGGCTTGCCGCACCATCACCAGCCAGAGTGCTTTCGGCCGGGCGAGGTGGGGTGGATGGACGAGTTGTTTCGCCGCGGGTGTTGTAGCGCGGCCATGGTGGTTACCGCGACCCGCTGGGTGAAGCGCGATATCGTCGAAAAATACGGAATTTCCCCCAACCGGATCGCGGTCATTCCGCGCCTGCCCAGATTCGACCACGCCGAGCGCTTCATGGACAAGGCGACGGCGATGGAAGGGCTTCCAGAATCCTTCGCCTTGTTTCCCTCTGCCACCTGGGTGACCAAGAACCATCTGCGGCTCATTCGTGCCATTGCGAGACTGCGTGACCAGCATGGTGTCTCGCTGAATCTGGTCTGCACAGGCCGTACCAATACGCCCGAGGCCGAGCACATCGAGAAGGAGATCGCGCTGCACAAGCTTGAAAACCAGGTGCGCTTCCTGGGTGTGGTCCCGGTCGAACGTCTGAACACCCTGTACAAGTGTGCCAAGTTCCTGGTGCACCCGTCGACCTTCGAAGGTCTGGGTTTGCCCTTGCTGGAGGCCTTCCACAATGGGTTGCCGGTGCTGGCATCCACCGCAGCCTGTATCCCCGAAGTCGTTGGTGACGCGGCTCTGTTGTTCGATCCGTTTAGTGAGGAAGACATCACGCGCGCCTTGCTGCAGGCCGTTCAAGACCCCGCACTGCTCGGCGACCTGCGCATCAAGGGGACGCAACGTATCGAACAGGGCTTTCCCAGTCCGGACAAGATTGCCAGGATGTTCTACACCGTTTACCGGCACGCTGCGAAGGCGTCTCTGGACCTTGAGCAACAACAGTTGCTCAGGGAAATGCTGAGTTAGGTCCACGAGCCAGCGTTAAGGAATCTCTGCCATGAACTCGAAGTTGCACCCCGAACTTGGTGCCAAACGCTTCACCGATGTCGGCCAAAGCACTCCCATCGATGACAACGACGACGGTGTCATCATCATCAAGCCGAGCAACCGGATCGGTCGCCTTGGCGTGCCCCAGGTATGGGAAAACAAGCATCTGCTGAAGTACTTCGTGCTGCGCTCCATACGTGGTCGCTATCGACCCACGGCCATGGGATACGGCTGGATCCTCTTTCGCCCGTTGTTGTTGTGCCTGGTCTATGTTGGCGTGTTCGGTCACATGCTCGGGATCAAAACGGATCCTATTCCCTTCCCCCTGTTTGTCTTCCTCGGGATCAGTCTCTACCTGTTTTTTTCGGGAACGGTGTCGGACACGGCATCATCGCTGGCAAACAATGCCGGCGTAATGAGCAAGGTCTACTATCCACGCCTGATCGTGCCTCTGACAGCCTTGTTCGTCAACGTGATGGACCTGCTCGCCTCCTTCGTGGTGATCGTCGCCCTGATGGGCGTTTACGGGGTCTATCCCAGCTGGAACATCGTCTATTTTCCCTTGTTTCTAATTGGACTGACGCTGGCCTCGTTTACTCTCGGACTGGTTCTGGCCGCCCATTCCATCGAACGGCGCGACATAATGATGGCGCTACCCGTGATCATGCGCGTGATGGTCTACGCGATGCCCTGCGTGTACCCGATCTCGGCGGTTCCCGAGAAGCTGCTGACCTTCTACTACGCGAATCCGATGGCCTCTCTCATCCAGGGCATTCGCTGGTCACTGTGGGATGAGGTGGCACCACCTCTATGGTCAGTCGCCTGGGCGGTCGCTCTGATCGTCGTTGGTCTTTATTACGGCCTGGTTGCCTTCACGCGCGCCGAGCGCACCATGGTTGATTCCCTTTAGAGATGGGTGGGATACGATTTCATGAATGACACGGTTCTCAGCGTCAAGGGTCTTGGCAAGAGCTACATGGTTGGCGGCAAGCCGCATTGGGCATTCCGTGACATCAGCTTCGATGTGCAGCGTGGCGACGTATTGGGGATTGTCGGGCGCAATGGTGCCGGCAAGACAACGCTGCTGCGCGTCCTGTCGCGTATCACCGATCCGACCGAGGGTGAGGCCCGCATCAAGGGGCGTATCGGTACGCTGCTGGAGACCGGGACGGGATTCCACCCTGATCTGACCGGACGCGAAAACGTTTATCTGAATGGCGTCATTCTGGGCATGCGGCCCAAAGAGATCACTGCGCGTTTCGAGGAAATCGTCGATTTCGCCGGCATCGGAAAGTTCATCAACGCACGCGTGCGAACCTATTCCTCCGGGATGCGCTCGCGCCTGACCTTCGCTGTCGCGGCGCATCTCGATACCGAAATTCTGATGGTGGACGAAGTCCTGGCGGTGGGTGATATCGCGTTTCAGGAAAAGTGCCTGAACAAGATGGACCAGTTGACCCAGCATCAGGAGCGCACGATTCTCTTCGTCAGTCACAGCATGGGCGCGATCCAGTCCCTGTGCAACCGCGCAATCCTGATCGAAAACAGCCATGTGCACACCGCAGGCTCTACCGAAACCGTGGTCCAGGCATACAGCACCTTATTACTCGGGCCACAGGGGGGAGCCGACCTGAGCGTCGCCATGGGTCGTCCGGGTTCTGGCCTGGTTCGATTCACGAGTATGCAACTCGAGGATCTGAATGGGAAACCCATGAGCAGCATCCCGGCCGGCCAGGGCGTGCGCATCGTTTTTGGTTATGAGAGCACTCTGCAGGAACCGTCGACGGACGTGATCGTCACCATCGTCGTCGTCGGCAGCAAGGGCACCCGGCTGTTCGGCCTGCCGAGCGACATCATCCGTTCGGAGTTGATGCTGACGACAAGAAAGGGCCGCTTCGTATGCACGCTCCCGAAGTTGCCGCTGCTCCCCGGGAACTACGACATCGTGGCCAGCTGTATTGTGAACCGGGAACTGACCGACAAGATTTCCAATACCTGCCACATCACCGTCTCGGACAGTGACTACTTTGGCACGGGGCGTCTGCAGCAGGGTAATTTTGGTGATCTGCTTGTCGATTTTTCATGGGATTGTGTCAGTGAAGATGAATGAAGTCCGGACTCCTCCGTCGACGTCGCACGGCTCTGCGCACGATCAACGCGCCCCGTGTCCGAGCGCCTCGATGAACCTCGCTGAGCGCCGAATCTCCGGGGAGAGGCCTTGTGTTTGAGCTCAGGTTTCCCCTGCTGAAGAAATTCGTCGATGCCTTCGATAGCGAGAATCCTCCACTGCACCTGATTTTCGGTGATTCGGTAGCACTTAGGGTCGCGGACGACGAGACCTGCAAGGAGACACTCGAGGACTTGGTGTTGGCAGAGTTGGGGCGCGACGCCGCATTATGTTTGTCGCATTCCGCGTATCACTCGCAAGTATTCTGTTTGTTCTGCAACGCCCTCGCTGGGCTTCGCCATCGGCCGCTGAGCGTCGTTCTGCCGATCAACCTGCGTTCCTTTTCGCCGTCATGGGATCTTCATCCGGATTATCAGTTCCTGTGGGAGACCGCCACACTCGATGATTTCGCACGCGGAAGCAAGGGGCTGCGCGAGCCGATCGAATCGACGCCGATCGCCAAAGCTGTTTTTCAGGCGGTGCCGTTGCACTTGCCGTCCGGTAACATACGGCCGATTGGCGACTTTCTCGAGGTGATCGCTTCCCGAATCGACGAGAGTTCGGGTGTGGCGTGGAATCACCGGATGCGTGACATCTTTATTTTCCATTACTTCTACAATCTTTACCCGGCGCATCGCAAGCTTCGATACTTCGGTTCAGCACTGAAGACCTTGCTGCGCAGCGGTATCGGCGTCGGGCTGTATGCCACACCGATCAACTGCCGCGCTGGCGTGAAGTACGTCGGGGGGCCTTTCGAGAAGTGTGTCTCCTCAAACTTGACGATCATCAAGACTTACCTCAGGAGTTTCGGTGTTGAGGCGATCTCTACAGCAGAGCTGACGAAGCGCGCCCGTAACCCCAAGGGCCCGGTATTCCTGGATCTGGCCTTTCAGTGCGATGAGTCCGATTTCTTTACCCCCCACAACCCGACCGAGCACTTGCGCGCCGCAGCGAGAAAGAATCTGGCAGAGAACATTTCCATGCTTGCCAAAGCAGTGGCGGCGAAGTGACGGCCGTGGTCATGGCAAAAGCATCGCCGACAGTGTCTCGATACGATAACTCACAAAAAGAGCAGGAATTCACTTATCCATGGTTGAACTCGTCAAAGCGGAATTAGACCGATCGACGCCGGCGAGCGCCGGCGACCCCGGCGCACAAGGCGCTTGCGTCAAACCGACCAGCAGCAGATCGGACCTTGCAGGCTGTCCTCTGGTCACGATAGGCCTGCCCGTTTTCAATGGCGCTGCGACCCTCGGCGCCGCCCTCGAGACGCTGGTGCAGCAGGATTATCCCAACCTGCAGATCATTGTTTCGGACAATGCATCGACCGATGGAACCCTGGCGATCTGCGAGAGATTCGCACAACGGGATGCGCGTATTCGCCTCATCCGCAAACCGGTGAACGAAGGTGCCGTGGCCAATTTCCGAACGGTGCTCGATGCTGCTGACAGCCCATACTTCATGTGGGCGGCTGCCGACGATTACTGGTACCCCCGGTTCATAAGTCGCCTGTTGCCGGCACTCGAAAATGATCCAGCGGCAGGCGTAGCCATGTGTGCCGTCGATAGGCGGCTTCCCGATGGATCGGTGTTCGATACCATTCGCTTCAGCGGTGACAAGGATCCGAACGGCAAGGGACACCTGTGGTTACTCAGCAAGATCCTGTCCGGGGCCAAGTACAACCTGTTCATTTATGGCCTGTTCCGCACTACTCTGCTGCAGCGCGCGATGCGCTACTTCCCGGAGGTTCTCGGTGGCGATCGGCAGTTCATTTGCCAGATGGCTCTCGCCTGTCGATTCGCTTATGTGGACGAAATCCTCCTCACGCGTACCCACCAGACGAAGAATGCGGGGGCCTATCTGGAGGAGATGGCGCGGAAAGGGATTCTGCGCCAGCAACTACTATCGCTTTTAACCATGGTCTTACGTTCCAACGTTATTCCATGGTGGCGCAAGCTGTGCCTGCCGGCGGCACTGCTGAAGTATCTTGCGTTTGGCATTCGGCAAAAACACTCGGTGAATTTGAACATGATCAAGAATCTTGCAAGAGCCCTTTACCTTTCGCCCAGATCATTTCTGGCCTTGATCGCGGTTTTTTTCGCCGCCGGTCTGGTCGCCTGGCGGCTGGCTGTTACGGGGGTGGTTTCAACCGAGTGGTCGCTGGGTGCGCTCTTGTTCCCCGGGTTATTGGTTGCCGCCGTCTTGTTGTTGAGGCGCTGGATTATTCACTCGCAGAAATCCGTTGCGCGGGAGGTTTTCGACAACGCTCAGGAGCTGAGGCGGATATCAGACGAGATGCAGAAGGAGATGCAGAAGGAGATGCGTTATCTCAGCGATACGCTATTGCATCCTGAGTTGGTGGCTAGTCGGGAAAAAGGCAACCTGCTATCGAATCATGCCGTTGAACGCGTCGAGAAGCATAGCAAGGTCGTCGCGTTTGTCCGCAATCTTGAAGAAAGTCGGATTCGCGAGGTCTACCTGCAGGAACTCTTTCCGGGGATTGAGGCACAGTCGGTGCCGATTGGTGCGATCAATGAACTGACCGGCCACGCCAACAAGACTGACATGCTCTATGTGACCGCCGTCGCCAAACATGTGGGTGCTGCCAAGATGTTCGAGTTCGGCACCTACATGGGGCGCACGACCTTTCATCTGGCGCATAACAATCCTGCCGGGCAGGTGTTTACGCTGAACCTTCCGCCCGAACACGATCCGCGCTACGCCCCCTATCTCGGCGTCCTGTTCAAGGGCCGGGAAGAGGAGGCGCGTATTACGCAAGTCCACAGCGATTCACGCGAATTCGATACGACACCCTATCGCCAGCAGTTCGATTTCGTGTTCGTCGATGGCGACCATAGCTATGAGCTGGTCAAGAATGACACACGCAAGGCGTTCGAGTTGCTCAAGCCAGGCGGCGTCATCATGTGGCACGATTACGCTCCCAAGTCGGATGGACTGGTTCGCTTTTTCAAGGAGTTTAGCCAGGACACGCCTCTTTTCAGAATTCGTTCGACCTGCTTGTTGGTGTACATCGACGGAGTCGATGTCATGAAAAGAGAGCTGGGTTCACTGCCGCGCAGCCTTGAACTGGAGTACCGACAAAGCAACCCGTACCTCGTCGAGTCGCTCTATCATTCATGAGGCGAGTCGCTCAATGCCTTGCAGGCAGCGAACTCGGGTCGATTGCCAAGTTCAGATTCAGGAGGTTGCTCCGCAGGATCAGGCCTTTTCTTCCCGCACGTCCTGATTGGGCCCGCATACGAGAGGCATCCGGAGACGCCTTTCCTGGCGTCGGCGAAGCGGGCGCACGCGTTCTGGTGGCCACAGGAACCGGCTCTCACTGGTCGATGAGCGGCTTCGAAAGCGTCTTGGCGGCGGCGCTCAGGCTGCGTGGCCATCACGTCGAAGTGCTGCTCTGCGACGGCGTTCTGCCCGCGTGTCAGGAATGTGATCTGGGTCTTTTCCCCGGCGGGCGCCTGCTTGCCGAGGGTGCCGGGCCCCTCTGCGGTACGTGTTTCGCGCCAGCGTCGAGAATGTTCGGGGAACTGGATGTGCCGGTCAGGACCTATGGCGAGTATCTGTCGTCAGCCGATCGCCAGGAGATTGGCGCCCTGGTCGAAGCTACCCTTGATGCGGACATTCCCCGGGTGTCCTGGAAGGGAGTTCCGGTCGGGGAACACGCCGTCGCCGGGGCATTGCGCTTCTATGGTCGCGGCAGCCTTGACGGAGAGCCATTCGGCAACGATGTCGCACGACAGTACCTGCGGGCGGCGATGTATACCGCCGCGGTGATCGCCCGTCTGCTGAGCGAACACCGCTACGACGTCGCTGTCTTTCACCACGGCATCTACGTCCCCCAGGGCGCGGTTGGGGACGTCTGTCGCCAGCGCGGCGTGCGAGTGGTCAACTGGAGCCCCGCTTATCGCGATCGCTCATACCTGTTCAGCCATGGCGACAGTTACCACAAGACGATGATTGACGAACCGACGGAGCAGTGGTCCGGATTCGAGTGGAGCAAGGAAAAGGCTGCCAAATTGCTGGCCTATCTCGAATCGAGGCGCAGTGGCGGGAACGACTGGATCAGCTTTCAGCGTCAGGGCGAAGGCGAGGCGGCGAAGCTGTTGAAGGAGCTTCAGATTGCGCCGACCCGACCCGTTGTCGGTTTGCTCACCAACGTTATGTGGGATGCGCAATTGCATTTCAGAGCAAACGCTTTCGCATCGATGCTCGATTGGCTGCTGTTCACCATCGACCATTTTGCCCGCCGCCCGGATGTCGAATTAATCATTCGCGTCCATCCGGCCGAAGTGCTGGGAACGGTGAAATCACGCCAACGTGTCGAAGACGAAATCCGGAGCCGGTGGCGGGAACTGCCCGCGAACATTCATGTTGTAGGGCCTGATGATCCGAAGAACACCTATACGTTGATGGGTGCGTGCGACACCGTCCTGGTGTACGGAACCAAGATGGCGATCGAGTTGCCGTGCTGGGGGATCCCGGTGGTGATCGCCGGCGAGGCGTGGGCACGCGGCAAAGGTTTTACCACCGATGTCTCGTCCGCAGCCGAATACGAGGCGATCCTGTCTCGCCTGCCAAGCGGGCGTCGCCTGGCGGACGAGATCGTCGAACGGGCCCGAGTCTATGCCTATCACTTGTTCTTTCGCCGCATGATTCCGGTCAAATTCGCCCGCAAACACCGTTATCTTGTACCTTTTGCCTACGAAGTCAGCTCGCTTGCCGCCCTGGCCCCGGGTGCCGATCCCGGCCTGGACGTCATTTGCGACGGAGTTCTTTCGGGTTCCCCGTTCGTGTTCGAGTCATGAAAGGTCGGCCCGCGCAAGCGACGCCCCGGAACTGGGTCCTGCATGATTACATGCAGGTCAATGGCGGCGCGGAGCGGCTCGTCGCGACGATCGCCAGAGGGTACCCGGGCATGGCGCTGGGCCTGGCCGGGGTGTACCCTGGTTTTTCGGGTACCGGCGACCTGTCCGGGGTGGACCTGCGCCTGCTCGGACGCTTTCCCGCCTGGTTCCCTCGCATACCTCAAGCATTGCTCACCTTTGGCCAGCGCGTTCCCTGTATCGAGCATGCGGATGCCGTCGTCTACAGCGGGATCTATACGCCACTGGCCGTCAGCAGCCAGCAGCGGGGGCGCCGAATCTACTACTGCAACACGCCCCCTCGCTTTGCGTTTGACAGACTCGAGCAGTACGTCGGGCAGGTGCCGGTCCCGGCGCGCGTGGTACTGCGCTCAGCAATTGCTGCCTATCGCCAGGGGTACATCCGCGCCGTCGGGCAAATGGATGTCGTCGTGGCGAATTCCGAGCATGTCCGCAAGCGTATCGCAGAGCAGTTGCAGGTCGAGGCGCGTGTCGTTTATCCGGCCGTCGATATAGATGCCTTCAAGTGGAAATCCCAGGGTGACTATTACCTGTCGCTGGGACGGCTCGAACCCAACAAACGGATCGACCGAGTGGTTCAGGCGTTCACACGGATGCCGGAGAAGAAACTGGTCGTTGCCTCGGGAGGGTCGCAACTCGAAAGCCTCAAGCGGCTGGCTGGTGGCGCCGCGAACATCGTGTTCGTTGGCTGGTCCCGTGACGAGGATCTGATCGACCTGATTGCCAATGCGCTGGCGTGTATCTACATCCCTCTGGACGAAGACTTCGGCATGTCTGCCGTCGAGGCGATGGCTGCCGGAAAACCGGTGATCGGCGTTGCCGAGGGGGGCATGATCGAGACGGTGCTGGACCGCCAGACCGGCATCCTTCTGCCGCCCGATCCAGACGTTGAACGAATTGCGGTCGCCGTACGCGAAATGACCGCAAGTTTGGCATTGTCGATGCGCCTCCCGTGCGAACAGCGCGCCACGAACTTTACCGCAAAGCGGTTTCTGGACGACCTTGGCTCGTTCGTATTTGGATAGGGTTGCTTGTCGATGAGAGTCTTGCAGTTTTACAGAACCTCCTTCCCGGACACGATGGGTGGGGTGGAGCAGGTGATCAATCAGATCGCCAGAGGTACCAGCAAGCTGGGTGTCAACAACGATGTCCTGTCACTGACCCCCGACCGTTCAGCAAAGACCATGGAGATCGATGGCTACCTGGCGCACCGTGCCAGACTCGATCTGGAAATCGCCTCGATGAGCGTTTCCGCTTCGGCCTTCGTGCGTTTTGCGCAACTGGCGAAAAAGGCGGACGTCATTCACTACCATTTTCCCTGGCCGTTTATGGATGTCGCGCACTTCGTGACGCGCGTACGAAAGCCGACGGTGGTGACCTATCAATCGGACATCATTCGCCAGAAATTCCTGCTGCGGCTTTATCGCCCGCTGATGTGGAAGTTCATGCGCAGCGTGACTTCCATCGTGGCGACGTCACCGAACTATCTCGCCAGCAGCGACGTACTTCAGAAGTTTTCGCACAAGGTCCGCGTCATTCCGATCGGTCTCGACAAGTCGACCTATTGTCAGCCCGCCCCGCAGCGCCTTGAGTATTGGCGGCAAAGACTCGGGCCACGATTCTTTCTGTTTGTCGGTGTCCTTCGCTACTACAAGGGTCTTCACCTCCTGCTCGAGGCGGCGCAAGGCCTTGATTGTCCGATCGCGATCGTTGGTGCGGGTCCGAGTGAACAAGAGCTGAAAAAGCAGGCTATGCAGTTGAATCTTCGCAACGTTCATTTTCTCGGGCACTTGCCGGAAGAGGACAAGGTCGCGCTACTTACGCAGTGCTACGGGCTTGTGTTTCCCTCGCATCTGCGCTCGGAGGCGTTCGGGGTTTCCCTGCTCGAGGGCGCCATGTATGGAAAGCCCATGATCTCCTGTGAGATCGGGACGGGCACGACCTTCATCAATCTGGCCAACGAAACCGGGCTGGTGATACCGCCCAACGACCCCGGGGCACTGCACCGAGCGATGAGCCACCTTTGGGAGCATCCGGACGAGGCGGCCGAGATGGGCGTCCGCGCCGAGAAACGGTATCGGACGCACTTCACGGCCGAACAGATGGCCCGGTCGTACGTCGAGCTATACCGCGATTTGACCAGACACCAGCCGGCCGGACGGGTCGGCCAGGCCTGATCAAAGGGGGATGGCCGTGAGGGTATTGGTGACGGGCGCCAACGGATTCGTCGGGAATGCGCTATGCGAGCAGCTGCTTCGTGAAGGCGGGCACGAGGTGGTCGCTGCGGTGCGAAGTGCGTCACGTAGGACGGTCAGCGGTCCCATTCGCTGCCTGGTTGGCGATATCGGGCCCCATACGGGCTGGCAGCAGGCGCTCGCGAAGGTCGATGTCGTTGTCCATCTGGCGGGCCGGGTGCATGTCATGCGGGACGCCGCCAGTGACCCTCTGGCTGCGTACCGATCGGTCAATACCGAAGGCACGATCAACCTGGCTCGTCAGGCGGCCCTGGCGGGGGTCAAACGTCTGGTGTTCGTGAGTACCATCAAAGTCTGTGGCGAAGGCCAGGCGCAGGAGGGTGACGAGCCCTACACCGAACGGCAGCCAGCCCATCCGTCGGACGCCTATGCCACGTCCAAATGGGAGGCCGAAGAGGGTCTGCGGGCCAGCGCGAAAGGCATGGGCCTGGAGGTCGTGATTCTCCGCCCACCGCTGATCTACGGACCGGGGGTCGGCGCCAACTTCCTGCGATTGATGCGCGCGGTGGATCGCGGCTGGCCCCTTCCGCTCGGTCGGGTGCGCAATCACCGGGACTTGATCTTTGTCGGCAATCTGGTGGATGCAGTCGCCTGCTGCCTCACTCATCCGGCAGCCGCCGACAAGGTTTTCCTCGTCGCCGACGGTGATGGTGTCGCTACCCCCGAACTGGTGCGGCGGATTGCCGGCGCTCTGGATCGCCCGGCGCGACTGCTGCCGGTACCGGCCGCGTGCCTGCGTGCGGCGGGCGCCCTGAGCGGCAAGCGGCAGGCCGTTGAACGCCTGCTCGGCTCGCTACGCGTCGACGATTCCCTGATTCGCCGAACCCTGGGCTGGTCGCCACCGTACACCGTGGCGGCGGGGTTGCTGGCAACGGCGCGATGGTACCGGAGCGTCGTTGGCGGTTGAGGTGTACGTTATCATCGCCTATTGTCGCGGCTTGCGGTCACCAGCGCGCCCGACGCCCTTCCAGGCATCGAGTTTGCGCGTAGTGGCCGCAGCCAGGTTGCGGTGTCGCTGGCCGGCTGGGAGCCCGGAGACAGCATGATCCTCAGATTGCTCCGGGAGCGCCTTCCCAACCATCTGGTCTTGATGACGCGTCGTGTCAAGCAGACACTGATGCTGGCGGTCGACAGCGTCCTGCTGATCATTGCCGTCTGGGCGGCCTACTCCTTGCGGCTTGGCGAGTGGTTCGTACCGAATCCCTGGCAGATCTTGCTGATGATGACCGCTCCCCTGCTGGCGATACCTTTTTTCCTGGCCATGGGGCTTTACCGCTCGGTAATTCGCTACATGGGCGAGCAGGCGATGTGGTCGGTGGTCAAGGGCATGTCGTTGGCGGCACTTTCGTGGGCCGTTCTGGCCTTCATGACCCAGATGACCGGGATCGAAGGCGTCCCCCGGGCAGTTCCACTGCTGTACTGGCTTTTGGGTACAGTGCTGGTGGGCAGTGCCCGATTCGCCGCGCGCTGGCTGCTGTGGCTGCCAATGCGCAAGCGTTTTGCAGGCCGTCAGGCGCTGATCTACGGTGCCGGCGATGCAGGGCGACAACTCGCGGAATCGCTGCGCAGCGGGCGCGATCTTTTCCCGGCAGGTTTTCTCGACGACGACGAGACCCTGCAAGGCAAGGATGTGGGCGGATTGCGGGTCTATCCGCCCTCGCAACTGCCGATGCTGCTTGAACGTTTCGACATTCACGATGTGATCGTTACCCTGCCCTCGGCCTCAAGCGCCCGGCGGCGTGAAGTGGTCGCTCTGCTGGAGCAGCACCGGGTACGGGTCCGCATTCTGCCCGCGCTGGCGGACATTGCCAACGGCCGGCATCTGGTCAACATGGTTCGGGAAGTCGATATCGGTGACCTCCTGGGTCGCGATCCTGTCGCCGCCGACCCGGCTCTGCTCGGACGCTGCATCACCGGCAAGGCGGTGCTGGTCACCGGCGCCGGCGGATCGATCGGTTCGGAGCTGTGCCGGCAGATCGCCGCGCTGCAGCCCGGCAGCCTGGTCCTGCTCGACGCGAGCGAGCACGCGCTGTACCAGATCCACCGCTTGCTGCAATCGGTCCTCGGCTGCGAACTGGTGCCCTGTCTCGGCTCGGTCGGTGACGCCGGCCTGGTGTCGCGTCTCCTGGCCGAGCACCGGATCGCCACCGTCTACCACGCCGCCGCGTACAAGCACGTGCCGATGGTCGAGGCCAACGTCCTGGAAGGGGCGCGCAACAACGTCCTCGGCACCCTGACCCTGGCCAACGCCGCGTTCGACGCCGGCGTCGAAACCTTCGTCCTGATTTCCACCGACAAGGCGGTGCGCCCGACCAACATCATGGGAGCAAGCAAGCGTTGGGCAGAGCTTGTCGTCCAGGGCTGTGCCCGTCAAGCTGCCGCTCGCGCTACCGGCCAGCGATTCTGCGCTGTACGCTTCGGCAACGTGCTTGGCTCGTCCGGTTCGGTCATCCCGCTGTTCAAGGAGCAGATCGCGCAAGGCGGTCCGGTAACGGTGACCGACGCGGAAGTGACCCGTTACTTCATGTCCATCCACGAAGCGGTGCAACTGGTGATCCAAACCGGGAGTCTCGCCAGCGGCGGCGAAATTTTCCTGCTCGACATGGGCGAGCCGGTACGCATCCTCGACCTGGCGCGCAACATGATCCGCCTCGCGGGCTATACCGTTTGCGACGAGGCCAATCCCCAGGGCGACATCGAAATCGCGATCGTCGGTCTGCGCCCCGGTGAGAAGCTCTACGAGGAGCTGCTGATTTCCAGCACTAACGCGGTCAGCACCGCCCATCCCAAGATCATGAAAGCCAATGAACCGTCTCTGGATGCGGACTCCCTGAGCGAGCAGCTTCAACAGTTGCGCAAGGCGCTTGTTGATTGCGACGAACCGACCGTGCGCCGACTGCTGATGACGCTCGCCGCTGACCAGGGTTGCAGCAAGCACAGCGAGCCAGTGGCGGTGACCTGAACGCCGGCCAGGCACACGCCCTGGCCGATGCCTGCTGCGCTGCCTGAGCGTCGTAGCAAATCTCCTTTCCAGCCCTTTCCCGCCTTGCCGGGGCACCCTTTGATAGAATGCCGCTTTGCCCCGCCAGCCCCCCCGCCCAATGACCCGCCAGATCCTCGTTACCTCCGCCCTGCCGTATGCCAATGGCGCCATTCACCTCGGTCATCTGGTCGAGTACATCCAGACCGACATCTGGGTGCGCTTTCAGAAGATGCGCGGCCATGAGTGCTGGTATGTCTGTGCCGACGACACGCATGGCACGCCGATCATGTTGCGCGCCGAGGCCGAGGGGATCACGCCGGAAGCGCTGATCGAACGTGTGCATGGCGAACACACGCGCGACTTCGCGGGCTTTCACGTCGGTTTCGACAACTACTACACGACGCACTCGGAAGAGACCCGCTCCTGCGCCAACGAACTTTATGCACGGCTGCGCGCCGCCGACCTGATCGAAACGCGGGTCATCGAGCAGTATTACGACCCGCTCAAGCAGATGTTCCTGCCCGATCGCTACATCAAGGGCGAATGCCCGAAGTGCGGCACGCCAGACCAGTATGGCGACAACTGCGAGAACTGCGGCGCCGCGTACACGGCGAACGAGCTGAAGAATCCCTATTCGGCGGTCTCCGGCGCCAAGCCCGAACTGAGACAGTCGGAGCACTATTTCTTCAAGCTCTCCGATCGCCGCTGCCAGGGCTTTCTGCGCCGCTGGACGCAGGGCGAGGGGCGGCTGCAGAACGAGGCGGCCAACAAGCTGCAGGAGTGGCTGGGCGACGTCGGCGAGAACAAGCTCACCGACTGGGACATCTCGCGCGAAGCGCCGTACTTCGGCTTCGAGATCCCCGACGCGCCGGGCAAGTATTTCTACGTCTGGCTCGACGCACCGATCGGCTACATGGGTGCGTTCAAGAATCTCTGCGCTCGCCGGGGCCTCGACTTCGACGCCTACTGGGGGCCGGAATCGACCGCCGAGCTCTATCACTTCATCGGCAAGGACATCCTCTACTTCCATGCCCTGTTCTGGCCGGCCGAGCTGCAGCACGCCGGTTACCGGACGCCGACCAAGGTCTTCGCGCACGGTTTCCTGACCGTCGATGGGGCCAAGATGTCGAAGTCGCGCGGCACCTTCATCACCGCCGAGAGCTATCTGGCGCAGGGTCTCGACCCCGAGTGGCTGCGCTACTACTACGCCGCCAAGCTGTCGAGCTCGATGGAGGATATCGACCTCAACCTCGACGATTTCATCGCCCGCGTCAATGCCGACCTGGTCGGCAAGTTCGTCAACATCGCCAGCCGTGCCGCGGGCTTCATCGTCAAGCGCTTCGCCGGTCAGCTCTGCCCCTGCGACGAATCGCTGCCGGCGATCGAGGCCATTCGCGCCCGCCGCGGCGTGATCGCCGATCACTACGAGGCGCGCGAGTTCAGCAAGGCGATCCGCGAGATCATGGCCCTCACCGACGTCGCCAATCAGTACGTCGACAGCGTCAAGCCGTGGGAGCTGGCGCGCCAGGAAGGCCGCGAAAACGAGCTGCAGGCCGCATGCACCAACGCCCTGAACCTCTTCCGCCTGCTCGCCATTCTGCTCAAGCCGGTGCTGCCGGCGCTCGCTGTCAAGGTCGAGGCCTTTCTCAACGTCGCCCCCCTGGCCTGGGACGACGGCGACAGCGTGCTCGCCGCCGGACACGCGATCAACGCCTACCGGCACCTGTTGACCCGGGTCGAGAAGAAACAGGTCGATGCGCTGGTCGAAGCCAACCGCGACTCGCTCGTCGCCGCGCCTCCGCCGGCGCCGCAAAGACACGCCGAGCAGCAGGAGAAGGCGGCTGCCGTGGCCGTCGCGCAAGCCGCCGTCGCTCCCGGCGCAGGAGCGCACCTCAGTATCGACCAGTTCCTCAACGTCGACCTGCGTATTGCGCGCATCGTCGAGGCGACGCAGGTGGAAGGCGCCGACAAACTCGTTCGCCTCGTTCTCGACATCGGCCCGCTCGGTACGCGCCAGGTCTTCGCCGGCATCAAGGCCGCTTACCAGCCGGCGGAGCTGGTCGGCCGAATGACGGTGATGGTTGCCAACCTGGCGCCACGCAAGATGAAGTTCGGCCTCTCCGAGGGCATGGTTCTTGCCGCGTCCGACGCCGATGGCCAGACCCCCGGCATCTTCCTGCTGTCGCCCGATGCGGGTGCGCAAGCCGGCATGCGCGTCAAGTAGGCGGCGATGTTCAGCCGCAAACGCCCCCCCGTCACGCTGCGCGTCGTCCTTTTTGCGTTGCTCGACGCCGCCGGCATCGTCGTCTTCTCGAGCGGCGCGATGTGGCTGGCCAGAGGCCAGACGCTGTTCATCCCCAACTTCCCGACCAGCACCCCGGCGGCGCTGATCACCGTCGTCGCCGGCGTCGCGCTGATGCTCTGGGCGACGGGTCAGATGCTCAACGAGTTCGCGCGCGCCGCGGCCGGGAGAGAAGGCAAGCCCTGAGGCGACGCTTCTGGCGAGCGCCTGCCGGGCGCCCAAGTGGCACGAGGCAGTGGCACGACGCGGCGGCACCGCCACCCGCCTGCACGCGCGGTCCTGACTTTACGGAGCAGCAAATGAGTTCGCCTTCGCGCAGCGCCGATTTTCGTCGCGGCGTCTTCGACATCCTTCCGGTGCTCGCCGCGGCAGTTCCGATCGGCCTGTTGTGGGGAACGCTCGCCGCCGGCAAAGGCTTCACGCCCTTCGAGGCCTGGCTGACCAGTGCCACGGTTTTCGCCGGTGCCGCACAGTTCGTCGCCGTCGATATGTGGCGCGATCCGGTGCCGCTCCTGCTGATCGTGGTCACCACTTTCATCGTCAATGTTCGCCATTTGCTGATGGGTGCCTCGCTGCAGCGGCACCTCGGCGCTTTTTCCGGCCCCGGCGGGCTGCTGGCCATGTTCCTGATGACCGACGAAAGCTGGGCATTCGCCGAGCGCAAGGTGCTCGCCGAGCCCCTGCGGCCGGCCTACTACTTCGGCGTTGCGCTGCCGATGTGGCTGGTGTGGAGCTCCGCCTCGCTGGCCGGCGCCATCGCCGGGCGTTCGCTCGGTGACCCGGCGGTCTATGGATTCGATTTTGCCTTCTCGGCGATGTTCATCGCCATTCTCGCCGGCTTCTGGAGAGGCCCGCGCACCGGCGCCGTCCTGGCGATGAGCGCGCTTGCCGCAGCCCTTGCCAAGCTCGTCATTCCGGGCGCCTGGTACATCGTCATCGGTGGCGGCGCAGGCGTCCTGGTCGCCGCGCTGCTGCACGGCGAGGACGATGGGCAGGATCCGGGCGAAAAACCCGCCGAAAACGCAGAGGCCGCATGAGCGACGACCTGCTCACCGTCGCGACCATCGTCGCCATGGCCGCTGCCACCTACCTCACGCGCATCGGCGGCCTCTACCTGATGCGCGGCGTGAGTGTCAAAGGCCGGCTCAAGGCGGCTCTCGACGCGCTGCCACCGGCAGTCCTGATGGCCGTCATCGCGCCGACCGTGCTCGCTACCGGTCCGGCCGAAACCATTGCCGCGCTGATTACCGTCGGCGCTGCCTTTCTGCGCCTGCCGATGATTGCGGTCGTGGCCATCGGTGTCGCCGCCGTGGTCGCGCTCCGAGCGCTCTTCTGATCGCCCGCCGGTCGTCTGCGCTTACGCTTCGTTGCGCCGCATTGCCGCCGCCAGATCGGTCGAGCCAAGCTTCTCGAGCGCGTCGATCACCTGCAGCCGGTCTTCTTCGGAGCGGTTCTGGCTCAGCTTGTACTTGCCCTGGATTTCGCTCACCGTCACTTCGACGCCGACGATGGCGTCAAGCATCGACGCCTTGTAGTCGGGCCGCCACGGTTTGGCGAAGGCTGACTCGTATCGCGCGGTCAGCGCATCGACGAGCGATTTGAGTTTTTGGCGGTCGGTGAACACGCGGCATCGACCGTAGATGTGCACCGCCTGGTAGTTCCAGGTCGGAACGCCCGGCGACCGATACCACGACGGCGAGACATAGTCGTGCGGCCCCTGCAGGCTGATCAGCACCTGTTGACCGCCTATTTCCCCGTGCTGCGGGTTCTGCCTTGCCAGGTGCCCGATGCAGCTTGTCCTGTCCGCGCTGAGGAGAAAGGGCATGTGCGTGGAAAACGGTCGCCCCGCGACAGAGGAAATCAGCTGCCCAAAAGCGTTCGCTTCGATGAATGCGAACATCTCGTCCCGGTCGCTGACTGCGAAGTGCCTTGGTATGTACATGGGTCTTCCCGGTCTGAAAGTTGCCTCGAACGGCCGCCTCAAGGAGCGGCTACAGATACGACCATTTGTCGAAAAGCGCGGCCTGCCCATGGTAGCCACCACGCCCATCGATGAGGTTCCAGACGACCGCGTCCTCGATCAGGAACCTCCTTCCCGACGACGAAATGCGTACCCCGGAATAATCGTCGATGTAACCGTGACTGCTCACTCGCGCCAGCAGCCGCGCACGCTCGTCGCGGTTCACGGGCTCGGCGGACAGGCGCGACGGCAGGGCGGTGAACTGCTCCCAGGTCATTTCGAAGAGGTCAAGAGCGGTCTGGTTCGCATAGTTGAACACCGGATCCTCCTCGACGCCGTGGGAAACCAGCGCAAACGAAGCGCCGAAAAGAGCCCTTGCCGGCGACGCCGTCGGCGCCAGGCCGGGAATCCGCTTGCCGGTGAGACGCTCGTAGCTGCCCAGAAGCAGGTCGGCGTGCGCGCGACAGGCGTCTTCGGAGAACAGGAAACCGTGGCCTTCCGTCATTCTGCGTACGCCTTGCTCAACAAAGGGGATACACCATACCACCCTGCGCTCAGGCGCGCAGCGCCTTCGGCCTTGCCGGGTGGTCAGCAGTGCCAACGCGCTGCCTGACTGTCGACGAACTTTACACTCGCCGGTGGGTGCGGCCCTTGGTCCCTGCCAAGGCATTGATTTGTTGAGAACGGGACGCATTAGCACGAATATTGCTTCCCTCTGCGAGCCGTCGTCGGCGCGCGCAGTCCCGTTGGTTCAATGACCCCTATCAGCAGGAGAAAAGCCATGAGAATATCAAGAATGGTGTTTGGCGCGGCGCTGGCGTGCGCCGCAGCGGGCGTGCACGCCGTACCCGTCGTTTTCTCGGCGGCAGGACCCAACGCGGCAGCGATCCAGGCCACGGTGGACGCTTTTCGCGCCTCGCTCGGCGCACTGAATCCCAATGTCGTCGGCTCCTTCGGTAGCGGGCGGCGCGAAATCAACTGGGATGGCGTGCCCAACGGCTTTTCCGCGCCGAACAACCTGCCGGGCAACTTCTTCAACGCCAACAGCCCGCGCGGGGTCGAGCTGTCGACGCCGGGCACAGGCTTGCAGGTCAGCGCAAACGCCGGCGTGGCGCCGGTCGAGTTTGGCAACATCGACCCGACCTATCCGGGCCTTTTCGCGCCGTTCAGCGCACAAAGGCTGTTCACCGCGCTCGGCAGCAACATCACCGACGTCCGTTTCTTCACCCCCGGCTCGGCGAACGCCTCGCTGACCAACGGCTTCGGCGTGGTCTTCTCGGATGTCGATCTGGCCGGCACCACCGCCATCGAGTTCTTCGACGCCACCGACCAGTCGCTGGGGAATTTCTTCGTTCCCCAGGCGCTGGGCAACGAGACATTCTCTTTCCTCGGCGTTCGCTTCAGCGAGGGCAGCGTCATTTCGCGAGCGCGCATCACCAGCGGCAACCAGGTGCTCGCGCCGGGCAACACGCTAACCGATCTGGTGGTGATGGACGACTTCATCTACGGCGAACCGATTCCCGAGCCGTCGACGCTCTTGCTGCTGATGCTGGCGATGGCGGCGGCGCTTGATGTCCGCGGCCGGCGTTCGCTGAGCTAAGGGCTCGCCGCTACAGTCCGGCGAGCGCCGCCACCCAGGCTTCGGCGGTCGGCCGCAGCAGTTCCAGCATCGGCATCGGATAGACGCCGACGGCCAGGATCAGCAGCGCGGGCATCAGCAGAACGGCTTTCTCCCGCGCCAGCAGGTCTTCCCCGGCCGCAATATCCGCGTTGCGCAGCGGCCCGAGGAAGGCGCGCCGGAACGGCGCCAGGAAAGCTGCGGCCGCGAGCACCGTTCCGAACAGCGCCGCCAGGCCGGCGCCGGTATGGCTGTGCAGGGCGGCGACGATGATCAGCAGTTCGCCGGGGAAGCCGCTGGTTCCCGGCAGACCGATTCCGGCCAGGCCGAAGAGCAGGAAGAAGCCGGAGAGCAGCGGCATACTGCGCATCACGCCGCCCAGCTGCGCGATGTCGGTCGAGCCGCTGCGGCGCTGCAGGAAGGCGAGGACCAGAAAGCCGCCGCCGGCGGCGACGCTGAAATTGAGCAATTGCAGGAGCGCGCCCTGCAGCGCCGACGCCGAAAAAGTCGCCAGCGCAAGGACCACCAGTCCGACGTGCGACAGGCTCGCATAGGCCAGTACGCCACGCAGATTGCTGTGCGCCATGGCCGCCACGCCGCCGTAGAGGATGGCCAACGTTCCACACCCGGCGAGCAGCCAGTGCAGATCGCGCGCGGCGATCGGCGCCAATGGAATGGCCAGGCGGATCAGGCCGTAGGCGCCGAGCTTCAGCCCGACGATCAGCGCCGTCACCGCTGCCGGCGCGCCCATGGCCAGCGCCGGCAGCCAGGTGTGCAGCGGCACCAGCGGCACCTTGGCGGCAAAGCCGACGAAGAGGAGCAGGAAGACTGCGTACTGCGCGGCAACGGGCAGGGGCGTTGCCAGCAGCGTCGGCAGATCGAACATCAGGGAGCCGGCGATCGCGGCATGGCCGAAGCTCAGCGCCAGCAGGCCGAAGAGCAGCGGCACGCCGCTGGCCAGCATGACCAGGAAATAGCGCACGGCGGCGGCCTGCCGGCCGGCGCCACCGCCCCACAGGCTGGTCAGGAAGTACAGCGGCAAGAGCGTGAACTCCCAGCAGAAGAAGAACAGGATCGTGTCCAGCGCGCAGAAGACGCCGAGCGTCGCCGCCTCGAGCAGGAGCAGAAAGGCGAAGTACAGGCCGGGGGAAAGCGCTGCATCCGCGGCCCGAATGCGCCAGCCGGCGAGCACCGCGCCGCAGAAAAGCAGCGCCGTCGCGGGCAGGAAAAAGAGCGAAATTCCATCGACGCCGACCAGGTAGCCGACGTTCAGCCCGACGATCCAGTTCGCCGAATCGACCAGCTGGAAGTCGCTCGTCTGGCCATCGAAAGCCGCGACGACGAGCAGCGACGCGAGCAGCGTCAGCAGCGCAGCAGACAGCGCGATCCACTGTGCCCACGGCGCACGCCGGAGCAGCGCCGTCGCCAGCGCGCCGCCGAGCGGCAGCGCCAGCAGCGCGCTCAGGAGAGGGAAGGAAGCCAGTTCAGTCATGGGTGAAATGGGCGGCGAGCGCCTGCGTCGCGGAATCGGTCAGTTGCAGCCAGGGCTCGGGATAGAAGCCGGCGACCAGCAGAACGAGCAGCGCGGTGCCGCCGACCGCGTACTCCATGAAGCGGGTGCGCGCGATTCTGCTCGCCGGCAGATCCTTCGGCCGCGCTGCCAGAAACGCCCGCTGGAATGCCCAGAGCAGGAAGCCGGCGGCGGCGACGTTGCCCAGTGCCGTGGCGATCGTCGGCAGCGCGCCGAAGGTCTCGATCGACGCTTCCAGGACCAGGTGCACGGCGTCGAAGCCCGGCGTCCCCGGCATGCCGAGCAGCGCCAGGCCGCCGATCAGGAAGGCAATGGCGATGAAGGGAACGCGGTCGAAGAGGCCGCCGAGGCTATCGAGCCGGGTGGTCCCGGCACGGCGGTAGACGTAGCCGATCATCAACAGCATGACGGTGATCGCCAGCCCGAAGTTGACCGCCAGCAGCAGCGCGCCCTGCACACCGGCCGGGTGCAGGGTGAATAGGCCGATGACGATCAGGCTGGTGTGGCTGACGACGGCGAAGGCCATCAGCCGGCGTAGATTCGCCTGCCGGAAAGCGAGCACCGCGGCGTAGAAGACGCCGACCATGGCGAAGGCGACGACGTACGGTTGCCAGAGGAGCACCGCCTCGGCGGTCAGGGGCAGCAGAAAGCGGGCCATGCCGTAGATGCCGACTTTGACGCCGAGCAGGAGCACCGGGCCGACGGCGATCAGTCCGTAGCCGGCCGAATTGGGCAACCAGCCGTGCAGAGGAAAGAGCGGCGTGCGGATGGCCAGGCCGTAGAAGAGCAGATAGAAGGCCGCCGACTGGTACTTGCCGATCTGGGGTGTCGCCAGCAGGTCGAAGAGATCGAAGCTCCAGCGTCCGCCGACCAGAGTGTTGGCATCGGCATGGCTCCAGACAAGGACGACGGCGCCGGCGACGAACAGGCACCAGCCGAAGAACTGATACTGCAGGAAGCGCGACAGCGCCAGCTTCTCCTCGCTTGCCGACGCCCAGCGCCAGAGCAGGTAGCCGATCAGCCCCAGCTGCAGCGCCGAGGCGGCGGCAAACCAGAGCAGGTTCATCGTCGTCAGCATGGTCATCAGCGAGGCCTCGATGAGCAGCAGGACGCCGAGCAGATGCACCGGCGTGACCTGCTGGCGTGCCATGCCGTAGAAGGCGAGCAGGACGCCGAGCAGCGCGGTAAGCAGGACGAAGAGCACGCTGATGCCGTCGGCGGCGGCATGGTAGGCGAGCAGGTCGAGTCTTTCGGCGAACTGCATGACGCTGTCCGAGACCTCGATGCGCGCGTAGAGCTCGAGCGCCACGACCAGCTCGGCGACCGCAAACAGGCGGCCGATGGCTACCGCCAGGCGAGCCTTGCGCAGGATCAGCAGGAACAGGGCGCCGAGCAGCGGCAGCAGTTGCAGCGTCGCCAGCAGGGGGTAGCCGGCCAGCGCCGCCCAGTGCACTTCGTTCATAGAATCACCACCAGAGTCGCCATCACCATCAGCATCAGGTAGCGCGGCTGTTCGAGCAGCAACTCGATGGCGTCGGCGTAGCGGCCGATACGGCGCAGCGGTTTCATCATCGCATCGTCGCCGCTGAGCAGCAGTCGGTTCTCGATGCGCTGCAGCCATGCGGCAAAGGCGAACAGGGCGCGACCGGCGAAACCGTGGCCGCGAATCAGCGCGTCCGTGGCCGCGACGCCTGCGGCGACGTCGTGGTCGCCGCGCGGCGTGCCCAGCAGCGGGTCGATGACCTGCTCGTCGAGCGCGCGCACGTCCCGGCCCAGCGCCAGCGTCGGCCGTGTCAGCAGGGTGCTCGCCAGCGGCTCGATCCAGAAGCGCTGCAGCGCCGCCGTGTACAGCCAGCGTTGCCGGGCCAGCCAGCGCGGCACCGGGCGCGCGCGGTGACGGACCAGATGCATGTAGGTCGGTGCGAGCAGGAACTGGTAGGCCCGCCAGGCGGCGTGCAGACCCGAGTAGACAGCGGCCAGCGCGAACAGGCCGAGGCCGCAGAGCATGAACATCAGACCGACCTGGGTCACCGTCGAGAAGATCAATGCCGACTTGACGTCGCTCTGCACCAGCGCACAGAGGCCTCCGTACAAGGCCGTCGCCACCCCGACGACGACCAGCAGCGCCATCATGTCGGGCACCTGCAGCAGCACTCCCTGCAGGCGACAGAGCAGGAAGACGCCGGCGTGCACCATCAGCGAGCCATAGAACACCGCCGACGACGGCGTGGGCCCTTCGAGCGCACGGGCGATCCACGGCGTGAACGGCAGCTGTGCCGACTTGACCAGCGCGGCGAGCACGAAACCGGACGCCAGCAGGCGTGCGCTGAGCGCGCTCAGCGTGCCGTCGCCGGCCAGCCCGGCCCACTCGACGCTACCCACCGACCACACGGCGAGGCCGATACCGAGCAGGAAACCGGCATCGCCGACGCGGTTGGCGACGAAGACGAAGACCGCGTTGCCGATCGCCACCGGCCGCTCCCAGGCGTAGGCGATTAGCAGCCAAGAGCTGATTCCCGCCAGCTCCCAGCCGACGAAGGCGAGCACCGCGTTGCCGGAAAGGACGATCAGCAGCATGCCGGCGAGAAACAGGCACATGCCGAGGAAGAAGCGCTGGAAGCCGTTCTCGCGGTGCAGATAGGTCGCCGAGAAACGCAGCGCGATGCAGGCGATCAGCGTCACCAGCGTCGCTGCCGGCAGGCTGTAAGCGTCGAGCGCGAACGACAGTCCGACCGGCGTCAGGCCGATGGCCAGCCATTCGCCGGCGCGCAGGGTTTCCGGCACGCCGTTGACCAGCGCCGCGAGGTCGAAGAGCAGGAGCAGAAACAGCGCGCCGAGCGCGGCTGCGCTGGCCAGACCGGCGGTGAACGGTTCTTGCCGGTCGCCGTGCTCGCGGCAGAAGAGCATGCGCATGGCGATCGCCGCCGCAACCAGTAGCGGCAACAGCGGCACCAGCCAGACCAGAGGTGTCGCTTCGCCGAGCTGGGTTGCGAGCGCGTTCATGCCGCCTCCAGTGGCTGCCGCAGCAGGGCGGGCGGCAGTGCTTCACGGCGGCCGGCGAAGCAGTCGAGCGAGCGCTCGACTTCGGCGATTCGCGGTGCCGCTTCATCGGCCGGGTCCGCGTGCCATGCCAACCAACCGCTGGCCGGATCGAAGAGGTGAATCGCTCCCGTCTGCGGGTGCTTGGCGGCCAGAACGACCCAGCCGTTGCCGATCAGCTCCTGCAGCGGCGCCTGCCGCTGGTAGATCGCGGTGAGCAGTTCGGTGCTTTGCTCGACGACGACCAGCAGCCGCATCGGTTCGTGGATTTCGATCATCTGCAACGGTAGGCCGGTACGCAGGTCCGAAGCGGTGCCCTGCATGACGGCAAACAGGCCGGCCAGGTTGTGCATCACCTTGCTGCCGCAGCCGAAGCCTTCGTTGTCCACCGTCGAGAAGTAGTACTCGAGATTGATTCCGGCGCCGACCGGGCCGGCGGCGAGCAGTGTCGCTTCGAGGATGCGGCCGTCTACGTCGGGTAGCGGATCGTAGGAGATGAGGAAGACGCGGCGGTCGAAAAAGGCGCGGCGGCTCATCGTCCGGCGCCCGATGAACGCCGTGGCGACGGTCGCATGCCCGAGTTCCGGTCGCGCCTGCGCGATATCCTGGCAGCGGTCGGCGAGATGTCGCCGCGCCTGAGCGGGCGACGGCGCGTGCGGCGCCGAGGCAAAGCGGCGGCAGCGTTCGACGGCGTGCAGGCTGGTCGCTTGCGCGCAATCGCGGCGCATGGCCGCGAAAGCGTCCTGGTGGCTGGCTGGCAGATGTGCGAGGTCGTACCAGACGTAGCTCTCGTCGCAGGTATTGTGCTCGGCTCCGACGAAGTGGGTTGTTTCCGGGATGTGCAGGCCCTGTTCGGCGAGGCGGGTGCGAATCGCCGGGCGGTTGGCCAGCGCGGCAAAGACGCGCGCATTCGGCCCCCCGTGTCGGCCGGAGCACGCGCCGCAGTCGTAGGCCGCCAGATGCGAGTTGTTGCGACTGTCGGATCCGTGGCCGACGATCAGCACCAGTGGCGCGAAATGCTGGGTCAGACCGATGCTGCGCAGGAAGCCGCCGACGCGCGCGACCTGTTCTTCCTCGCTGAAGCCGAGACGAGGTTCCTCGGCGTTGGCGGCGCGAGTGGCCTCGCTGGCTTCGGCCGTCAGGTGCAGCGTACCCGCCAGGGGTTGGTCGAAGGCGTCGCGGCGGCGGGCGAGAAACGCGCCGAAGCGCCCCGGCGCGAGTGTTCTGGCGAGCAGGGCGAGCAAGGCCACAGGGCCGGCGGCGGCGGTCAGCAGCGCCGCTTGCAGCCAGCCACGCCGGCTGCCCTGATGCAGGCGCTCGCGCCAGGCGAGGCGCAGGCGGCGACGCCGCTGGTGCTTTTCCAGTGCGCCTTCGCCGCCGTTCGGCACTTCTTCGCGGATGGCGTTCGTCGGCCGCACGACGATCGGGCACAAGGCCGTCGGCGCCTCGTCGTCGAGGCCCTGCCAGAGCATCGGCACGCCAAAGAAGCCGGCGGCGCCGAAGGTTTCGAAAGCCGGATTGACTTCTTCCAGGTGGCGGCGCGAACCTTCCTCGCGGTCGTCCATGCAGAAGACGAACTGCGCTTCCGCCCTGCCGGCGAGCGCCGCTGCGCGGCCGTGATTGGCGGCCAGCGCGGCGAGAACCTGTTGCCGATAGTGGCGTTCGTAGGCCAGCAGCCAGACCTCGCCGCGCTGGTCGCGGCTCAGGGAAGCGGCGCAGTCGAGCAAGGCCTGCGCGCCTGGTGCAGCGATGTCGCGCAGTTGTCGCCCGCCCAGGCCGAGGCCCTGGGCGAGGACGAAAAGCGGCCAGGCGGCCAGTGCCGTCCGCTCGTCGTGTGAAGGCGCGGTGTCTTGCGCTTCAGCCGCGGCGGACCCGCCAGGCCTGGCAAGGAGCGTGGACAATTCCTGCCAGTCGCCGAGCGTGCTGGCCGACGGCGACGCCAGACAGGGGGCCACCGCTTCGAGCAGGTCTTCGCTCAGCTCCTGCCGGCCGAAAGCATGGCGCACCGACAGCTCGTCGGGATGGGCGACGAAGTAGCGGCCCAGTTCGGCGACACTGAGCGGCAGGCTCCAGATCCTGCCCATCAACTGCTCGGCGTACAGGCGTTCAAGAACCAGGCGAACGGCGACGAAATCAGCCAGCGAGACCGGCGCTTCGCCGGCGCGCGGGTGTGCTTCGCGCCAGCAGCACATGCCGGCCCAGCCCGGCAGTTCGAGCACCAGGCGCCGCAGGTAGGCGGCCCAGTTGGCTGCATCGACACCGAGGCGCACGAGTTCGCCAATGATGACCGACAGCGGGTCGTCGGGCAGCTGCGCGATGTCCTGCCGTGCGCCGACGAACTCGTCGAGCTCCCAGGTCCAGTCGCTGGCGGCGCTCAGCCGCCACGCGGCAAGGAAGCCCTGCGCGAGCGCGGCGTTCCGCCACCCGGCAAGGCCCTGGTCGAGGTGCGCACCGAGATGGCGAATCAGGCTGGCCTGCAGGACTGCGCGCGCATCTTCGCCGCTCAGGTGGGCGAGCAGGGCGAGCAGCGTCCAGCGCTCGCCCAGGCCTGCAATCAGTTCCTGCCAGAGCGACGCGGCGGCTTCGGGCGACGGACTCTCGTTCTTCGCGCCGGGCCACTTCGGCCATTCGTCCGTCGCCTCGCTGGCGACCGGCGGAGAAGCCGCCGACGATGCCTGCAGGGCACGTGCCGCGGCCCAGAGATCGGCCACCGCCGCCGCTTCGTCGAAGGCTTCAACGCTGGCGGCGGCGAGCAGGGCCTGCCGCGCAGCCGGGTCGAGATCGATCTGCCAGCGCGCGAACGCGGCCTTTTCCTCCACCTGCCAGCGTATCTGCGCTGCCGACAGCCTGCCCGGCGCATGCCGTAGCGCCGCCTGCAGGACCTCGCCGCGGCGCAGCTCGCGCGCGCCGATGGCGAGAAGAATTTCATCGGCGCGCGCTGCCGGCAGTTGGCGCAGGGCGGCGTCGAGGTCGCTCGCGGTCACCCGTCCCTGTCGGTAGAGCTGGCGGCAGCGCTCCTCGTCGAGCCAGGTGTTGCCGCCGGTCAGGCGTGAAGCTGCGCTGAATGCTTCGGCGAAGGGCAGATGCTGAAAGGCGTGCAGGGTGTTGTGATGGACGAAGTCGCGCAGCGGGGCCTGCGCCGGCAACAGGTGTTCGAGATGTGCCAGGCAGGTCCTGATGCGCGTCAGCGGGTCAATCGTCGTCACCTGGGGATCGGCGGCCGCAGTCGTAGTCATCACGCGGTCAGCCTGCGAACTGCTGCGCCAGTCGGGCGACCGACGAGGACATCAGGCCGAGCAGCGGTGCCGGGTAGAAGCCGATGATGACGATGGCCGCGCTCAGTACGCCGGCGGTCGCCGTTTCGCTGCGGTTGAGGTCGGCAAAGGTTGCGACGCCCGGCGCAGCCCCGGCGAAGGGCCGTTCCGGACCGGTCGACAGGCGGCGAATGGCGCGCAGGGCGTAGGCGGCCGAGATCAGCACGCCGATCGACAGAATTGCCAGCCAGCCGCCCCAGCGGCCGTAGGCGCCGATCAGCACCTGCAGCTCGGCGATGAAGCCGGCGCTCCCCGGCAGGCCGACCGACGCCAGCAGGGTGAGGACGATGAACGCCGCGAAGCGTGGTGCCGTCCGGTTGAGCGAACCGTAGGCGGCGAGGTCGCGCTGGTGCGTGCGCTCGTAGAGCAGGCCGATGAGCATGAACAGCAGCCCCGCCGCCAGCCCGTGCGCAACCATCTGCGTCATCGCGCCGTTCAGCCCGGCCTCGTTGAGCGCGGCGATGCCGAGCAGCACGACGCCCATGTGCGAGATCGACGAGTAGGCGATCATTGCCTTGAGATCGGTCTGCCGCCAGGCGAGGACCGCGCCGTAGATCAGGCTGACGAGCGCCAGCAGGGCCAGCCAGTCCTGCAGCGCGAGCACCGCTCCCGGTAGCGTCCAGGCAGCGCGGATCAACCCGTAGGCGCCCATCTTGAGCAGGATCCCGGAGAGCAGGACCGAGATCGGGCTCGGTGCCTCGACGTGCGCCAGCGGTAGCCAGCCGTGCAGCGGAACGATCGGCATCTTGACGCCGAACCCGAGCAAGAGTCCGAGGAAGACGAGAATTTGCGTTTTCTGCGGCAGTTGCGCGCTGCCGGCGGCCATGTCGTCCATCGCAAAACTGTGCCCGGGGGCGACGTCATAGAGCAGCAGCAGCGCAATCAGCATGAACACCGAGCCGCCGAGGGTATACAGGACGAAGTTGAGCGCCGCCCGGTGGCGGTTGGCGCCGCCCAGGCGGTCGATGAGGAAGAACAGGGGAATCAGCGTCAGTTCCCAGAAGACGTAGAACAGCGACCAGTCGCGCGCGGCAAAAACGACCAGCATCGACGTCTCGAGGCCCAGGATCAGCGAGAAGTAAAGCTTTGCGCCGTTGCGCACGGCGGTGGATGTGATAATCGCGACGAAGCACAAGATCGTTGCCAGCAGCAGCATCGGCAGCGAAATCCCGTCGACGCCGAGCGCCAGGCTCGACCCGACGCGCGGGTTCCACGGGCGCGTCTCGAAGAACTGAATAGCGGCGCTGGCGGGGTCGAAATCGAGCAGCAGGACGCCGGCGCAGACCATCGTCGCCGCGGCGACGATGCTCGCCACATGGCGCAGCAGGTCGACCTTGCGACTCGGCAGCAGCAGTAGCAGACCGGCCCCGAGAAGCGGCAGCAGCAACAGCGCTTTCAGCATCGACACGCAGCGGCGCCGTGTGACGCGGCCGCTCCCCCCGGAATCGTTCTCCCCATGGGGCACGATTATGCCATCATCGACGCGAGTTACCGTTCCGTCAGCGCTCCCTGCCACGCCGCGAGGCGCCGTGCGAGCTCGCCCGGCGGCGTTGGCAGCGCACAGCTGGTGTTCGGGAATCGCCGACAGACGGCGGCGGAGCCTCTATCCTGGCGAGATTCGAGATCGCACCGCGGTCAGGATCCCGCGCAGGATTTCGAGTGGCGGCGGCGGGCAACCGGGCACCGCGACATCGACCGGAATGATGTTGGCGACGCGCCCGCAGCTGGCGTAGCTCTCGCCAAAAATGCCGCCGTCACAACCGCAATCGCCGACGGCAACGACCAGCTTGGGGTCCGGAGCGGCGTCGTAGGTGCGGCGCAGGGCCAGCTCCATGTGTCGTGAAACGGGTCCGGTCACCAGCAGCATGTCGGCATGGCGCGGGCTGGCGACGAACCTGATGCCGAGTCCTTCGATGTTGTAGTAGGGGTTGTTGAGGGCGTTGATTTCCAGCTCGCAGCCGTTGCAAGAACCGGCATCAACCTGGCGAATGCTCAGCGCCTGGCCGAGAATGTCGAGGAGTTCGCGCTGAATGCGCTCGCCGCCGACGCGCAGGGAATCACTGGGCTCGGGCGGCGCTTCGCTGCGGATACCGTTTCTTGCGATCTGTTTGAGAATGCGCCACATCAGAGGTCGTGTCCCGAGTAGCTGAGGTTGAAGGATTTGTTGATCAGCGGAAAGTCGGGAACGATGTCCGCCATGACTGCGTGTTCGAGTACCGGCCAGTTCTGCCACGAGGGATCGTGACAGTGACAGCGGCGGATACAGTGGGCGCCTTTCTCTCCGTCATATTCGAGGGCGACGAAGACCTCGCCGCGCCAGCCTTCAACCCAGCCGGCGCCGAACGCAAGCTTGCTTGGCAGCCGCAGTTCGCTGCGCGTCCGACCGTCGGGAAGCCGCGAAAGCAGCAGGCGAATCAGCCGCAGTGATTCAAGCATTTCGTCGAAACGCACGCTGACGCGGGCGGCGACGTCGCCGCCGCGCTGCGTCGCGATCTTTACTTCGAGCTGGTCGTAGGGAATCCAGGCTCGGTCGCAGCGCAGGTCGGCGGCCTGGCCGCTGGCGCGCCCCGCCAGGCCGGTGAGGCCCAGTCGCGCGGCCAGCCCCGGCGACACCCGGCCGGTGGTCAGGAAGCGGTCCTGCAGGCCGGCGTGCTCGTCGTAAATCTGGCGCAGTTCCTGCACTTCACGCTCTATTCGGTCGCACTGGTCGGCCAAGCTGGCGGCAGTCGCTTGATCGACATCGGCTGTCACGCCACCCGGAACGACAACGTCCATCATCAGGCGGTGACCAAAGGCGTCCTTGGCGAGGCGAAGCCAGTCTTCCCTGAGCCTCGAGAACTGGGCCAGCCCGAAGGCGAATGCCGCATCGTTGCCGAGCGCCCCGAGGTCGCCGAGGTGGTTGGCCACCCGTTCGCGTTCGAGCAGCAGCGCCCGCAGCCAACTCGCACGTTCGCTAATCTCGCAGCCCGCCAGAGATTCCAGCGCCATGCAGTAAGCCCAGCCGTAAGCGACAGTCGAATCACCCGACATCCGCCCGGCCAGCCGATGCGCCTGGAGTGCCGGCAGCTCGGTGAACCGTTTTTCGATCCCTTTGTGTTTGTAGCCCAGGCGTTGCTCAAGGCGCTGTACCTTCTCGCCGACGACCGAGAAGCGAAAGTGCCCCGGTTCGATGATTCCTGCATGGACCGGCCCGACCGGGATCTCGTGCACGCCGTCGCCTTCGACGCGAACGAAGGCGTAGTCGGTGACTTCTCGATGTGGACCAGCGGCCCGGGGTGATTGATCACGGCGCAGCGGCCGGTAGTTTTCTGGCCAGGCGCCGTGGTCGAGCCACGGGCGCCGGTCGGAAACGCCTTCGGCGACGACGCCGAGCAGATCGGCTGCCGCCCGCTGCAGGCGGCCTGCGCAGGGAAAGAATGGCACCAGGTCAGGATAGGTCGCAGCCCGCTCGGCAAGCGGCAAATCGAGCCATAGCAGACCTTCAGGAACGGCATAGGCCGCCGAGATCACCAGACCGCCGGACGCGCCGTGCGTGCGATCGGACGCCCAGAGGGTGAGTAGCCGTCCGCCGTTCTCGGACAGCGCCCGGGCGAGTACCTGCCAGGTTTCGCTGCGCACCGTAGCGCGCCAGATCGGCAGCGGTGCCGGCAGGCGTTCGCCATCGAGGCTGAACCCGGAAATCCGCATCGCCTCAACCGCCGATCATCGCCGCCGCCTGACGATACCAGTCGTGCAGGTACGGCGGGATATACAGGCCGAGCATCAAGCCCAGACCAAGATGCGCGAACACTGGGAACAGCGCCGGCGTGTGGCCTAGCGTCTTCTTGAGCGAGGTTTCGCCGAAGGCCATCGGCTGGACCCGGCTGAAGACGGCGGCGAAAGCGACGCCGAGGGCCAGCAGCAGGAATGGCGTGGCCCAGGAATGGTCGCGCATGGCCGTGGTGAGAATGAGAAATTCGCTGGCGAAGACCCCGAATGGTGGCATGCCGAGAATCGCCAGCGAGCCGAGCATCATTCCCCAGGCGAGCCGCGGACTGACCTTGATCAGACCGCGGATGTCGGCCATGTTCTGCGTTCCGGCCTTCTGCGTGGCATGCCCGACGGCAAAGAAAATCGCCGACTTGATCAGCGAATGCACCGTCATGTGCAGCAAGCCGGCATAGTTGGCGATCGCGCCGCCCATGCCGAAAGCGAAGGTGATCAGCCCCATGTGCTCGATCGACGAGTAGGCAAACATGCGCTTGACGTCCTTTTGCCGAGACAGGAAGAACGCCGCAACGACCACCGACAGGAGACCGAAGCCCATCATCAGCTCGCCGGCGAGCGGGTTGCCCAGGGCCCCGTCGGTGAGCACCTTGCAGCGCAAAAGGGCATACACGGCGACGTTCAACAGCAGGCCCGACAGCACCGCAGAAACCGGCGTCGGCCCCTCCGCATGTGCATCCGGCAGCCAATTGTGCATCGGCACCAGGCCAACCTTGGTGCCGTAGCCGATGAACAGGAAAGCGAAAGCCAGGGTAATGATGGTCGGATCGAGCTGTGTCTTGACCGCGTCGAGATTGGTCCACAACAATGCACCCGCCTCGGTGCCGATCACCTTTTCCGCCGCCATGTACAGCAATACCGTACCGAACAGGGCCTGGGCGATGCCGACGCCGCAGAGAATGAAGTATTTCCACGCGGCTTCGAGACTGGCCGCTGTCCGGTACACGCTGACCAGCAGCACGGTGGTCAGCGTCGCCGCCTCCATGGCCACCCACAGGATGCCCATGTTGTTGGTGGTCAGCGCCAGCAACATCGTGAAACTGAACAATTGATACATGCTGTGGTAGAGGCGCTGCCGCTGCGGCGTCATTTTGCCGTGGTCCTGCTCGATGCGCATGTAAGGGCGCGAGAAGATGGCCGTGGTCAGGCCGACAAAGCTGGTCAGGGTGACCAGAAAAACGTTCAGCGGGTCAATGAAGAATTCGTGCTTCCAGAGCAGCTGCGGCCCACCCGAGACTATCTCGACGGTCAGCATGCAGGTGGCGACGAAGGTTGCGAGGCTGAACGCGACATTGATTTCGCGCGCGCTGTTTCGCTGCCCGGTAAACGCCAGAACCAGGCTGCCAAGCAGGGGGATGCCGAGGACGTAGAACAGCGTTTCCAGGTCAGTCCTCCTTGAGCTTTTCGAGGTGGCTGATGTCGAGGCTGTCGAACTGCTCGCGAATCTGGAACATGAAGACGCCGAGAATCAGAATGCCGACCAGCACGTCGAGAGCGATGCCAAGTTCAACGACCATCGGCATGCCGTAGGTGGCCGACGTGGCGGCGAAGAACAGGCTGTTTTCCATCGACAGGAAGCCGATCACCTGAGGCACCGCCTTGGCACGGGTAATCATCATCAGGAACGAGAGCAAGACGCAGGCGAGCGCGATGCCGAGTGTGCCGCGGGCGATACTGGCCGACAGCTTCGAGATCGGCAGCGCCAGGTCGAAGGCGAAAATGACGAGCACGATGCCAATGATCATCGTCGTCGGGATGTTGATCAGCGTTTCGATATCCCAGCGTACGTTGAGGCGATTGATCACCCGATGCAGCAACAAGGGAATCAGGATGACCTTGACCACCAGGGTGATGCCGGCCGACAGGTAGAGGTGCGGCTGATCCGTCGCGTAGCCGACCACCAGCGTCGCCGCGACCAGCGTGGCCCCCTGCGCGGTGAACAGGTGAATCAGCGACAGAATCCGCCGCTGCGAGATCATCGCAAAGGCGAGGATCAGCAGCGTTGACGCCAGCAGATTGATCAGTTGGGCGACGAATTCACTCATCTCACGGTCGTACCAGGATGTGGACCAACATGCCGATCACCGCCAGCAGGAACGCGGTGGCGAGGAATTCCGGAGCGCGGAAGATGCGCATCTTGGCGCTGAGCGTCTCGAGTAACGCCAGCAGGGCGCCGCCGATCGCCAGCTTCAGGACCAGCGCCGGCATCGCCAGCAGCAGCGCCAGCGGCGCCTGCGCCTCGGCGACGCCCCAGGGGAAGAACAGCGCCAGCCCGATGCACGAATAGGCGAAGAGCTTCAGGCTGGCGGCCCATTCGAGCAGCGCCAGATGACGGCCCGAATACTCGAGGATCAACGCTTCGTGAATCATCGTCAGTTCGAGGTGCGTCGCCGGGTTGTCCACCGGCACGCGGGCGTTTTCGGCCAGCGACACCATGGTGAAGGCGACGCCGGCGAAAGCCAGACTCGGATAGATGGCCAGCTCGCGATGCGCCAGCGTCTCGACGATGGTCGTCAGCGAGGTCGAGTTCGAGATCAGCGATGCCGAGAACAGGACCATCAGCAGCGCCGGTTCGGCGAGAAAGCCGATCAGCATTTCACGCCGCGCCCCCAGCGTGCCGAAAGAAGTGCCGACATCCATGGCCGCCAGGGAAATGAATACCCGCGCCACTCCGAGCAGGCCGACCAGGGCAATCGCATCTGCCGCTGGCGAAAGAGGCAGGTCGGTCGATAGCGTTGGGACGATTGCGCAGGCCAGCGCCATGCAGCCGAAAACGATGTACGGAGCGCCGCGAAACAGGGGCGAAGCGTGCTCGGCAAGCACCGACTCCTTGTTGAAGAGCTTGTGCAGCGTGCGGTACGGCTGCAGCAAGCCGGGCGCCGAGCGGTTCTGCAGCCAGGCGCGCCATTGATTGATCCAGCCGCCGAGCAGGGGCGCCAGAAGCAGCGCCAGGACGATCTCCAGCAGTTGCGAGAAGGCGCCGAGCCAGGTCATAGCTCGACCACCAGCAGCACGGTGATCAGGGTTACGAAGCTGTACAGCAGGTAGACCGCAATCCGTCCCTGCTGCAAGAGACCGATGAGCCGTGCCAGACGCTCGACGGCGGCAGCCAGCGGCAGGTAGAGCCAATGCCAGAAGGGGTCGGTGACGCTGACGCGATAGCGCGGCTCGGCATCGAAAGCCGTCGGCAGCTCGCGCTCCCAGCGGAAGAAGGGTTCGAAGATTTGCCGAATCGGTTGTCCGAAACCTTCGGCGGTATCCTGCATGCGGGCGTTCTGCCAGGGGAAGCCGCAGTCCCAGGGCGCCGCGCGCCGCACGCGGCCGTGGTAGAAGAGGCGCACCAGCAGGAAGGCGAGCGCGAAGCTTGCAGCGACGCCGAGCAGGAAGATCGCCGGCCCGTAGCTCGCGCGCTCGATCGCCACCGGCGCCAGCAGCCAGCCGCTGCTGCCGACCGTCTTGGCAAGGCCAGAGCCGACCAGCAACTGCGTCACCGGATCGATGAGGGCTATGAACTGCACCGGAAACAGTCCGAGCGCAATGCATCCGGCGACCAGCCAGGCCATGCCGGCACGCTCCCAGCGGCCGGCATCATGCGCCTGCGCCAGCTTCTCCTCGCGTGGCTGGCCGAGGAAAATGACGCCGAAGAACTTGACCATGGTATAGCCGGCGAGCGCGGCGACCAGTGCGATCAGGGCGGCGACCACGGGAATCAGCATGTTGAGGAATGAACTCGGCAAATCCGGCGAGAACAGGAAGCTCTGCAGCAGCAGCCACTCGGAGACAAAGCCGCCAAAGGGCGGTAAGCCGGCGCTGGCCAGAACACCGATCAGCATGGCCCAGGCCACCCAGGGCATGCTGCGGATCAAACCACCGAGCTTGCCGAGGTTGCGTTCGAGGGTGGCGTGCAGGACCGCGCCGGTGCCGATAAAAAGCAGCCCTTTGAAGAAGGCATGGCTGGCCACATGGTAGAGCACGGCGGTCAACGCCAATGCCGCCATCACAGGCATGCCTTGGGTCGAGAACAACACCGCCAGGCCGATGCCGGTGAACAGCAAACCAATGTTCTCGATCGATGAATAAGCCAGCAGGCGTTTCATATCGACCTGCACTGCCGCGAAGACGACACCGAACAGCGCGGTCGCCAGGCCGAACGCCAGCAGCACCAGGCTCCACCACCACACGGGCGTGCCGAGCAGATCGAAAATGATCCGCAGCAAACCGTAGATGGCCGTCTTCAACATGACCCCGCTCATCAGCGCGGAGACGGGCGACGGCGCCGCCGGGTGGGCCTCGGGAAGCCAGACGTGCAGCGGTACGATGCCCGCCTTGGCGCCGAAACCGAATAGCGCCAGCAGGAAAGCGATCGATGCCCGGCCCGGCAAAATCTCCTGCGAGCGCATGTTGGCAAACGTGTAGTCGCCGGTATCCGCCTGCAGGATGCCGAAGCACAACAGGATGCCGAGAGCGCCGACATGCGCGATCAGCAGGTAGAGGTAGCCTGCTCGCTGGATCTCGGCGATGCGGTGGTTGGCGGTGACCAGGAAAAAAGACGACAGGGCCATCGTTTCCCACATCACCATGAAGGCGTAGGCGTCGTCAGCGAGAACGACAAGGACCATGCTGGCCAGAAAGATGTGGTATTCGAGCGCCAACAAGCCGGGCGGCGTGCCTTCGCCCTTGCGGAAGTAGCCGGCCGCAAATGCGGACACACCGGCGGCAACGCCTCCGATGATCATCAGGAAGAACGCAGACAGGCTGTCGAGGCGAAAATGGAAGGGCAGGCCTGGCAGCCCGAAGGGCAACACCGCCACCTCCGGCGAGCTGAGAATCGCGCTCAGTGCGACGCCGAACAAGAGCAGGCCGAAGGCCCCGCCGGCAGGAAACAGCACTCTGGCCACCAGAGCCAGGCGGTGCAAGGCGAACACCCCTGCGACGCCAATCAGCAGCCACGCAGCAACAACCAGCAGGATCCAGTCCAGATGTACCCAGCTGGTCGGATCCAGGAAAACGCCCGTGCTGATCAGTGGCAACTGGCGCACCGCAGATTTTCGCCAGCCGCGCTTGCGTCGCCTGGTTCACGAAAAATGGTTTCGCATGCGTGGGAAGTCAGCGCGTCTCGACCACCACGGATAGGGAACCACATACCGTCCGGAGTTCCAGAAAACGCCTTCGGAAGGGGCGAAAAGCGGGGTGCGCGAATACTGTTGCGGCCTTGGCCGGAGCAAACCGCATCAACGAGATTTTCTGGTATCGTGTGCATCAAGCGCCAATTATATGCGCTTCTGTTACCATTGCAACGACAATTAAACTCACATGAAATGTGCCGATATGGAAAACCGAACCGCTCGCTTGACCATTCTCGTCGACCCTGTCAAGAAGAGGATCTTCGAAGAAATCTGCACGGCTCACGATCTGACGCCGTCCCAGGTGGTCAGGAAACTGATCCGTCAATACATCATTGAAAACGCTGGCGATCGGGAACTTCCCGAGTGGCTGCAGGGACGGCCATCGTCCGACGCAAGCTCCTAGCCTGATGGGTGAAACAGTTTGCCGAAACCTGCGTATCCATGGCCGCGTCCAGGGGGTTGGCTATCGCTGGTCGCTAGCCGCCGAAGCCGCGAAACTCGGGCTGACCGGCTGGGTGCGCAATCGTCGTGACGGCAGCGTCGAAGCGCTGGTCAGCGGCTCGATCGAGGCGATCGACGCGCTGGTCGTGTGGGCTCACCGTGGGCCGTCGATGGCCCGTGTCGACAGCGTCTTGTGCGCTGAAGGCAACGCCGGAGAGCTCGGCACGCGCAGCGGTTTCGTCCAGATCGCCACGCGCTGAGAAGCTGTGTTCAGTCGCTCAGCGCACGCTGATCTCGACGCGGTCGTAGCGACCGGCGTCGTCCAGAACCGTGATCTGGTAGCGCCCGGCATCGCTGAAGCGCTGCTGCAGGGCGCGACCCGCTGGCACGCGGCCGATCTGGCGGCCGTTCAATAGCCAGATCAGCTCGTCCTGGCCGCCGCGTGCTTCAAGACGCAGCTCGGGGGCCGGGCCGTTGCCGGCGCGGCGGATCGTCGCCCCGTCGCTGATGCCGACGATGTGCAGGCCACCTTCCGGCGAACGCGCGCCGACGCAGGCCGGCGCCCAGTCAGGCGGCAGCGCGCGTTCCCGCGTCGTCACGTCGAGCCAGGGTTCGAGGGCGGCGGGCCAGCGCGCCATGTCCACGGCGGTCATCTCGCCAGCGGCACAGGCGGCACGCACGCGCAGTCCGCTGACTCTGTCGCGGTAGTCGGTATAGCGTGCGCCGCCAGCGCGCAGTCGGTCTGCGAAGGTCGGCGGCGCGGCGTCGTTGAGAATCCAGGCGGTTCGTTCCTGATGGCAGAGCTCGGGCGGCGTGGTCTCGCTGCGCGTTCCGAGCGGCCAGCAGATGCGGGTGGCGGAGACGCTCGCTGGCGGTGTCCGCGCTGCCGGCGGCGAGTCGTCGATGACGGCAAAGGCGTCGACCAGCAGTGGCGCGGCGATGTTGGCGCCGAAGAAGCCGGGGTTCGGAGTGCCGTCGGGCCGGCCGATCCAGACGCCGACGGTGAAGCGGTCGCTGACGCCGACGGCCCAGGCGTCGCGGAAGCCGAAGCTGGTGCCGGTCTTCCAGGCGATGCCGCGGCGTATGCCGACGCCGTCGTTGACCTGGCGGGCGACCGGGCCGCCTGCTTCGAGGACGTCGCGGATGATGAAGGCGGCGCCTTCGCTGAGCATGCGTGCTTCCTCGATCGGCGCATCGGGGAAATAGCGCGGCCGGCCGCTGACGCCGGCGCGCGCCAGCGCCGTGTAGGCGCCGACCAGGCCTTCCAGGTTCACCGCCGTGCCACCGAGGATGACGCTGAGATTGGCCTCGGCGCCACGCGGCAGTTCGAGTTTCAGGCCGCCGCGGCGCAGCAGCGAAACGAAACGCTGCGCGCCGAGCCGTTCGAGTACTTCGACCGCCGGAACGTTGAGCGACCTGTGCAGCGCTTCGGAGACGCTGACCGGGCCGCTGAAATCGGCCTGGAAGTTGCCCGGCTGGTAACCGGAAAAAGACTGCGGCACGTCGGCGAGCAGCGACTCGGAATGGATCAGGCCTTCGTCGAGCGCCAGCCCGTAGAGGAAGGGTTTCAGCGTCGAACCCGGCGAGCGTGCCGCCTGCACCATGTCCACGTGGGCAAAGCGGGCGTTGTCGGTGAAATCGGCCGAGCCGGCGTAGGCGCGCACTTCGAGGGTGCGGTTGTCGACGACCAGAGCGGCCATCGATACGCGTGGCGGCAGCGACGGCAGCCTTGCCGCGAGCAGGTATTCGAGCGACTGCTGCATGCTCGCGTCGATGGTGCTGTCGATGCGCGCGGCCTGCGGCCGCATCCGCCGCAGGCGCTCGGCGAGCAGCGGCGCGAGCAGTGGCTCGCGAATGCTTTGGGCGATCACTGCCTCCTGGCGGGCGTCGGCGATCGCCGCCGCGCCCCAGCGCGACTGCAGGCGATCGAGGACCTTGTCGCGCGCCTGCCGGGCACGTTCCGGGTAGCGGTCGGGGCGCAGCCGCGACGGCGCTTGCGGCAGCACGGTGAGCAACGCCGCCTCGGAGTCGCTCAGCCGTTGCGCGGGTTTGCCGAGGTAGGCGCGGCTGGCTGCCTCGACGCCTTCGACGACGCCACCCATCGGTGCGAAGCTCAGGTAGACCTCGAGAATCTCGCGTTTCGACAGGTGTAGTTCGAGCTGCAGCGCGCGCACGATCTGCTGCAGTTTGCCGGCGACACTGCGCGGCGTTGGTTCGAGCAGGCGCGCCACCTGCATGCTCAGCGTCGACCCGCCCGAGACGACGTCGCCATGGCGCAGCCATTGCCAGCCGGCGCGCAGCAGCGCCCACGGATTGACGCCGGGATGCCACCAGAAGCTGCGGTCCTCGTAGGCGACCAGCGCTTCGATGTAGCGCGGCGAGACGTCTTCGATGCCTATCGGGTGGCGCCAGATGTGTTCGCCGTCGGGAAAGGCGCGCAAGGGTGTGCCGTCACGGGCGACGACCAGCTGCGCCTGTGGCGCCGACCGCCCCGGCAGGGGCGGCGGCCAGAGCTGGTCGGCCAACAGCAGGAGACTCAGGGCCGCGGCCAGCGCCAGCTCCAGCCAGCGCGTCATTTGCCGGGGGCAGCCTTTTCTTCGCTGCCGTCGGCGATCAGCATGGTCTGCTGAGCGCCCGACAGCCCGTAGACCTGCGGCTGGTACATGTCTTCGGCGTAGCTTGGCGGGACGACGAAGCGCCCCGGAGTAACCACGCGCACGCGGTAGAAGAATTGCATCTCGCCGGCGAGCCTGGCGGCAACGACGAAACGGTCGTCGCGGAACTCGACGTGCTGGATGTTGCTGTTCTGCATCGCCTGCCGTGGATCGACGCCGTCGATGGTGACCACCGACTGCTCGCCCTGGACGAGGTTGGCGTTTTCGATTTCGACGCCCGCCGGGATGTAGTCGACGACCAGACCGTTGGCGTAGCGGCCGGCGCTTTTCACCCGCAGGCGAACGATCGCCGTTTCACCAACGCGCAGCGGGCGATCGCCGAGCGGCTTGCCTTCAGCGGTGAACCAGTCGCGTTTCAGATCGAAGTCATCGCGGCGCTCGGCAGGCACGCTCACCGGGTTGCCGGCAAGGTTGAGCTCGGCGAACAGGCGTTCGCTGCTGGCGTTCCTGACCGTCACTCCCGCCGCCAGCTGCTCGGGCGACAGGGGCAGGTACTGTGTTCCCTGGCCGCCGATGGCCTGCGCCTTTCCTGCCGACAGCCATTCGCCACGCCACTCCCTGGCGGTTTCGGTGGCGAAACTTCGTCCGAGGAGGAACAGTGCCAGTTTCTCCTGCGTGCTGTAGTAGCGTCTGCCGACCATTTCCGCAGCCACCTGACTGACCAGGTTCGCACGCCCGGCCGGCGTCAGCTGGTGCTTGTCGAGCAGCACCTCGATCAGCGCCCAGTCGCGCAGGTTGCTGCCATAGTCACCCCACCAGGCGTGCAGCGGGCCTGCTCGTCGCTTGATGAGCCCGGCTGCGATGGCCTCGTTGGCGCGTGCTTCATCGCCCATCAACTTGAGCGCCAGGCCAAGATGAACCAGCGCCAGCCCGGACGGTGCGGCAGCCTGCGACTCCGCCAGCTGGCGCAGCGTCGACAGCGGTGCCTTGCCCTGGCGCGCGAGGACGTAGGCGCCGTAGGCTAGCACCGCGAAACGCCCCGATCCGGCATAACGGTGGTCGTTCCAGACCGAGTTCTCGTTGTACTTGACTTCCCCTGTCGGCAAGCCGGCGACGCCCTCCTGCAGCCCCTTGAGGAGGAATTCGAAGGCGCGTTTCTCGACCGCGGGCGGGACGTTGAAACCCTGTTCGCGCGCATCAAGGAGGAAATTGCTGACGTAGGCCGACAGCCAGTACTGGTATTCGGAGAGGTTTCCCCACAGGCTGAAGCCGCCGTTGGGCGCCTGCATGCCCGCCAGCCGGGCGATCGCCTTGTCGAGCATCTCCGCGCGCTCTGCCTGGGTGAAGGGCTTGAGCCCGAATTTCTGTGCGGACGTCTGGTCGATGAAGACGTGCGGATAGGCGCTGCTGGTCGTCTGCTCGGCGCAGCCGTAGGGGTAGCGTAACAAACCCTGCACGGCACTGCGCACGTCGATCGGTGTCTGGTTCGAGAGCGCCAGCGTTGCCGCGACGCTGCCGCGCAGGAAGCCGCCCAGCTCGGCAGCGCGGACTTCGACGCTTGCGCCGGGAGCGATCGCCAGTCGCTCGAGCACCGACTGGCGCGGCGTCGGCGCCTGCACCTGCAGCGCGAAGCGGCGATCGATCCTGACGCGCGGGCTGTCGACGCGCACCCGTATCTCGGTCAGGCCGAGCGCGCTGCCGGCGTCGATCGGGATGCGCAGGGTACGCTTCTGCTGATCCTGCAGCCGGAACCGTTGTTCGCCATCCTGGATCTGCAGGCCGTCGGCGTTGCTGACCGCGACGCTGATCTGCTGTGCGCTGCCGGCCAGATTCTGCACGTCGAGCGCCAGCACGGCGCGGTCGCCGACGGCGAGAAAGCGTGGCGTCGCCAGTTCGACGATCAGGGGTGCGGCGACGGTGACCTCGGCTTCCTGCCAGCCGAAGCGCTCGCCGCTGGCAGCGACGGCCATCAGGCGCAGGCTGCCGTTGAAGTCGGGGACAGCCAGCGAGACCTCGGCCTGGCCGTTTTCGTCGAGCATCACCGGGCCACTGAAGAGGTCGACCAGGCGCACTTTCTTCGGCATGCTGCGCGTCGGCTGGGGGCCGGCGTCGCCGCCGAACTTGAGCTTGCCCTGGTCGCCGGCCATCTTCTCGATCACCCGGCCGTAGATGTCGTAGGCGTCGGCGCCGTAGCGCAGCTTGGCAAAGAAGAAGGCGAAGGGATCGGGGCTCGCGAAACGGGTGATGTTGAGGATGCCGGTATCGACCGCCGAAAGCGTCAGCAGGGTCTTCTGCCCCTTGGCCTCGGGGACGCTGACCTTCACCTTCAGTGGCTGCTCGGGTTCGATTTTCTGCGCCGCTTCCAGGCTCACCGCCAGCTTGCGATTGCTGCGTTCGAGGGGCAGGTGGACCAGGCCCAGCGCCCGCGCAGGGGTCACCTTTTCGTCCTTGCCGCCGGGACGCAGGACCATCACCGCGACGTAGAGATCGTGCCTTTGCCAGGACTTGTCGATGGGGATGTCGATGCTCGTTCCGTCGGCGCCGATGGACAGCCGGCGCGCCCACAGTCCGTGTTCGCCCTCGACCGTGACCAGTGCTTCGCCGGCGTGCGGCGGGGTGATCGTCAGGCGCGCCGTGTCGCCGGCCTTGTAGGCCGGCTTGTCGAGCTTGAGCGCCACCCGGTCGGGGCGTACGCCCTGCGTTTCGTCGTCCTTGGCCGACCAGCCGGCGTAGAAGCGGAAGCGTGTCGTCTGGCCGGTTTCCGGGTCGAAGACTTCGACCCGGTAGCGGCCGTAGGTCACCGGCAGGCTGAGCCTGCCACGCCCGCCCGCAGGCACCGAGACCTGCGTCGTCGCGACCAGTTCGTTACCCTCGGTGAATCCCGAATGCCAGCCACGCTGGTCGTCGAAGCGCCAGTAGTACTGGCGATCCTCGCGGAAAAGGCGTACCGGCAGCGCCGTTCCGGCGTGCAGGGCGGCGTCGGCAGTGGCGCGAACGACCTCGAACTCGGCCGGCGCATTTTCGCGTGCATAGGCGCCGACGAACATCGGGCGCAGGCCGACGAGGACCGGCGCCGGCCAGAAGACGCGTTCGATGCTGCGTACCACCGGCCGGCCGCCGCTTTCGAGCAGGCTCAGCGTCGCGCGCACGGTGAACGGTGAGCGCCGCTCGACGACCGTCTCCAGGGCGACGTCGACGGCTGCCTGGCCCTGGTCGTCGAGGGTCGTTGCCGGCAGTTCGCGGCGTGCCTTGACGCTCTCCTCGTCGGCGTCACCGAAGACGAAGCCGGGAAGCTTCTGCGCCAGCGGGTTGCGGTTGCGTTCGCTGGTCACCACCCCGATCAGGCTGTTGCCGGCTGCCGCCGCGCCGTACAGGTAACGCCCGCTGACGTCGACCTGCCAGGTTGACGAGGTCCTGCTCAGGCGCTCGCTGGCGGTGCTCAGTTCGAGCTTCATTCGTTCAGGCAGGAATTCCTCGACGGCGAAAGCCATGCTCGTGCTGGCCATTCTGGCCGCCGGGTCGGCGCGCAGTTCGAGTTGCCAGGAGCCGGTGGCGGCGTCGACCGGAAGTTCGATGGCCCGCTGGTAGTAGCCGGCGAAGGCCGGATCGGGTTGCCAGCTTGCCGTCCACTGCGCCCTGCCGTCGGGACGGCGAAGAATCGCCTGGATCGGCTGTGGCGGTACGGGGTGGCCGTCGGCATCGCGGGCCAGCACCGAGACGGCAAAGTGCTCGCCCGGCCGGTAGAGGTTGCGACCGCTGTAGGCAAAGAGGCGCAGCGGCACGTAGGGCATGCCGGCGATATCGAACTCGGCGAGGTCGAGCGCCGCTTCGCGCAGCGTGATCAGCGACATCTGCTCGCCCTTCCTGGCCATCAGCACGCGCGCGCCCGCCGGTTTCTCGGCAAAGCTGACGCGACCGTCGCCGTTGCTCTCACTGCGCGCCAGGGTCTTGCCGTGTTTATCGACCCAGCTGACCTCGACGCCCGAGCGCGCCTTGCCGTCGGTCAGCGAGCTGACGTAGGCGTCCGCGCCGCCAGCGGCGTACTGGCGCAGGTGCAGGCCAAGATCGCTGACGTAGAAGTAGGTCGTCTGGTAGTCGCCGCGGAAACGATTCGGCTGCGACATCACCGCCACGTAGACGCCGGGTTCGCGTAACGCCGGGATGGTCTCGACCGGGATGAAGGTTACCCGGCGCCGATCGGCCTGCTGTTCGGTCAGAAAGCGGCCGATGAAGGCGCTGGTCGTCAGCTCGTGCAGCTGATCGAGATCCCAGTCGCTGACCGCTCCCTTGAGGCGTGTGCCGCGGTTGTAATAGGGGTCGCCGCCGCCATCGTCGTCATCGTCGCCGTCGCCATTCGCTTGCTTGCTCGTTGTCGGGCCGCGGGCGACGACCTTTTCGAGAAAGCGGGTCAGCTGATCGGGCTTGACCCTGAGGAACTGGATGTCCACCTCCGGCACATTGACCGTCGTCACCGGCAGGCCGCCGTTCTGCGTCGCCGGCAGAACCATGCCCCGGCTGGCGAAGTAGAAAGCAGGCGGAACGGCCGCGCTGGTGATCGAGAAGCGGGATTCCTGCGCCAGCTGGCTGCCGTTCCTGGCCGTCAGGCCGGGCTGGACGCGCACCACGTAGCGCACCTGGGGCTTGATGCGCGGGAAGAACAGCAGGTGTGGATTCTCGCCGACGACCCAGGCGCCGGCAACCGGCTTGCCGCCTTCGAGCGCGGTGTCCTGCGGCGAACGGCTGCTGCGCGTCGCTGCAGTCGGGTTGTCGTCCTCGGCGTGGGCGGCGCTGTCGTCGGGGCTGCCGTCCTTGCTCGCGCGGGTGGCCTTGGCCGCGGCCGGCATTTCCACGACCTGGACGAACTTGTCGTAGTTGCTCCGGCTGTCGAGGGGCAGGCTGAACGAGAGCGCCAGCGCCGGTGAGCCGTCGAATTCCCGATGCGCGCCGTCGACCACCTCGAAGGCGACTCCCGCCGTCGCCGCCTCAGGCTCATCGTTGCCGGGCAAGTGGCCGATGGCCAGCAGGCCGGCAAGGGCCAGAATCACGGCTGCGACAATGGCCAGCAGCGACGCTTGTCCGCCTTGTTTCCCGCCCTCTCCGCGCGGGTCTCGCGCTCGTCCTGCGATCTGCATGGATCCCTCCCGAAGCAAGTGCTCGCGGAATTCTAGCAGGCAGCCGCTGGCTGGCGGCGATGGTCATGGGCGAGCGGTGAGAGCGCGGGCCCGTTTTCCCCGCGCGCGGCGAGGATCGGCTCGGCTCAGCCGGGATCCTCGCAAAGCGCGCAGTTGATCTGGAAGATCTCGCGGTCCTCGAGACGAATGGCGGTCAGATGGCGGCCCCAGAGGCAACCCGAATCGAGGGCCAGCAGATTGGGCTCGATTTTCAGCCCCAGCGCCGACCAATGCCCGGTGACCAGCACGTCCGCGGCGCTGCGCCGGTTGGGAAGTTCGAACCACGGCACCAAGTCGGGCGGGGCGCTGTTGAGCTCGCCCTTGGTCTTGAAGTCCATGGCGCCGTCGGGTGTGCAAAAGCGCATGCGGGTCATGGCATTGACGATTACCCGCAAGCGTGGCCAGCCTTCAAGGTCGTCACTCCACGCCGCCGGTTCGCTGCCCCACATGTTGGCCATGAAGTCGAGATAGGTGGGGCCGGTCAGCACCGCCTCGACCTCGGCGGCCAGCTCGCGAGCGCGGTCCACCGTCCACTGTGGAAGCAGTCCGGCATGCACCAGGCAAAACTCGCGCTCGCGGTGGCACAGCGGGCGATGGCGCAGCCAGCCCATCAATTCCTCGCAGTCGGGCGCGTCGAGGATGTCGTCGAGCGTATCGCCCTTGCTGCGCCGGTCGAAGCCCGCCGCGGCCATCAACAGGTAGAGGTCGTGATTGCCGAGAACGGTGATCGCGGACGCGCCAAGGTCGCGCACGAAGCGCAAGGTTTCCAACGAACGCGGGCCACGGTTGACCAGGTCGCCGACGAACCAGACGCGGTCGCTGGCAGGGTCGAAGCGGCACTTTTCCAGTAACTTCTGCAGGGAGTCGAAGCAGCCCTGAATGTCGCCGATCGCGTAAGTCGCCATGATTGCCGCTCAGGTGCTTGCGCACTGCTGCTGCCAGCGCCAGGCATCGCTGCACATCTCTTCGATGCCGCGCCGTGCCTGCCATCCGAGCAGCGCTTCGGCGAGCGCCGGGTCGGCGTAGCAGGCGGCGATGTCGCCCGGCCGCCGCGGCACCAATGCGTAGGGTACCGGGCAACCACTGGCGGTTTCGAAGGCACGCACCATGTCCAGTACCGAATAGCCGCAACCGGTACCCAGATTGACCGTCAGCAGTCCGCCCTTGTCGAGCAGGTAGTCGAGTGCCGCGAGATGGCCTTCGACGAGATCCATGACGTGGATATAGTCGCGGACGCCGGTGCCGTCGGGCGTCGGATAGTCGTTGCCGAAAACGCTCAGCTGCTGGCGTTTTCCTGCCGCCACCTGCGCCACGTAAGGTAACAGGTTGTTCGGGATGCCATTCGGCTCCTCGCCGATCAGGCCGCTGGCGTGCGCGCCGACGGGATTGAAGTAACGCAGGCGGGCGATTCGCCATTCCCGGTCGGCCTGCGCCAGGTCGGCCAGGATGTCTTCGATCATCAGCTTGCTGGCGCCGTAGGGGTTGGTCGCCGAGCGCGGGAAATCTTCCCGGATGGGGACCGAAGCCGGGTCGCCATAGACGGTCGCCGACGAACTGAAGATCAACGTCTTTACGGCGCACTCGGACATCACTTCGCAGAGGACAATCGCGCCGCCGACGTTGCAGTCGTAGTAACGCAAGGGTTGCGCGACCGATTCGCCGACCGCTTTCAGCCCAGCGAAATGGATGACCGCATCGATCGGCGACGCGGCAAAGACCCGCCGCAAGAGCGCACGATCGCGGACGTCGCCTTCGAAAAAGACCGGCCGCCGGCCAGCGATCCGGGCCACGCGGTCGAGGACCTCGGGTCGACTGTTCGAGAGGTCGTCGACCACGGTCACGGCGTGGCCGGCGGCCAGCAGTGCGACGCAGGCGTGCGAGCCGATATAGCCGCTACCTCCCGTTACCAGGATATTCATTCTCGTTCTCTCATGGATGCGCGCTGCTGCGCGCTTCGAGCGAGCAGCATCGCACTGTGCCAGGATCATCGTGCCGCTTGCGGCGGGCTTTCCCAATCACGCCGGACCGCCATCGCCGCAGATTCTCCGGCAGCGCTATTGGCGTTCTTCCGGCGCGATCAGACTCCGTCTGGCTCGCTTGCCGCGCAAATTCGCGAGCGGGGCGGCGCAGCCTGCCGGTTGGCAACTCCTTCCCCAAGCGGGGGCGTAGCGCCGCAGCCAGGCGACGCTGAGCGCGCGCCTCTAGCGGGAAACGAGGAACTCGTCGCGGTGCCGACCCTGGGCTTCAAGGCTGGTCAGCCAGTTCGGCGCCTTGCCGCGCCCGGACCAACCTTCGCCGTTCGGACCGCGATACTTTACGGCGACGGTTGTCCGCGTTTTGCCGGCCAGGGCGCCGAGGCCCCTGAAGCCACAATCGGCCGCCGTCAAACCATATTCGGCAATCAGCTGCTTGGCCTGGACGATAGCCGCCGCCACTTCCGAGCGCCGCGCCTCGGCGATCTGCTGTTCCAAGGAATCGCGTTGCTCCAATAACTCTCTGTAAGTCGCCATACTAATCTCCTGGGGTAAAATGTCTTATGAAAATAAAAAACCAATTGAAACAGTCAGTAAGCCACCCGTCAAGGGAGAATCTCACGAACCCGAGGTTTCTCTTTGTCGGTCGGTGGACCGGCAATAGAGGAAATCGCGCAGGCGAATAATCTGCCCGCCGCGTTGTCCTGCCAGGGACGCCGGCGCCGGCAGCCGCGTTGCGCGCCGACCTGCGCGGCCGGGGATTGCCGTCCGTTGTTCACCGTGATTCCCGTGCAGTGGCGCGCAGCTGGCGATAGCAGCCGCCATGAAAGATCAGTGGCTCGTTGGCCTCGCCGCGGGCAAATCGCTGTACGCGGCCAAGGAAGACGAGATGGTCGCCGCCCGGGTATTGCACCTCGTTGGCGCATTCGAACCACGCCGAGCAACCTTCGATGAGCGGTATGCCGCCGATTCCGCGGCTCGTCGCCACCCCTTCGAAACGATCGCTATTGTCTGTCGCCGCGAAGCAGTCCGAGATACCCTGCTGACTGGCGGTCAGCACGTTTACCGCGTAGAAGCTTGCGCGGCGGAACGCCTCAAGCCGTGGCGAGTGAGCCGACAGGCTCCAGATAATCAGTGGGGGGTCCAGCGAAACCGAGTTGAACGAGCTGATGGTCACGCCCATTGGCTGTCCGTCCTGGTCCACGGCCGTAAGTACGGTAACCCCGGTCGCAAAGCTGCCCAGTGCGTCGCGGAAGTCACGGCAGACAAGATCTCGGGAAGCCAGTGCGTGGCCCGTGTCACAAGTCTCGCACGGCGGCGCGGCAAGCGCTGCAGCGGACGTGGGACATGCCTGTGAGGGGAGGCGCCGGGACATCAGGCGCTCCTGATGCGTGCTCGAGGCATGCTGATATATGGAGTCGGCAGGAAGATTCGTGAGGTCCTCTATGGCCAATAAACACTTGGCATTGGCGGTAATGGCATCGCTAGATTTGACACTCTCGCGATTATGGTTGTTGAACTCGCCCACTCGTCGGGCGCCGGCAATAATACCAAAGGCGGGATTATCCTCGTGTGGCGTTTCTGTGTCGACATTATTCTGGCGTTGGCGCATAAGAAAGGTTTACGGCATCGTGCGCGCCGAACTTAATAGCTTGTCATTGTTAACCGTGGGGCGGTGTTCGCCAGCCCGGACTCGCTGCACGCGGCAAGCGACCGCGAAAAGGGGGAGAATTGCCTGCTTTCCGTGCGGAGTTTCATGTTGATCGCTGCCGCTCATCTTCGCGTCAGCCGGGAACGCGGCCTGGCGCTGCCAGCCACGCGCGCGGCTGTCAAATTCTTGCGCGTTCTGCCACAGGTGGCACATGGCTGACGCCGGCGATTGCGCGCATGGATTTGCCAGCCGCGTCATCGCCTGGCAGGCAGCGAACGGCCGCCACGATCTGCCCTGGCAGAAAACGCGCGACCCGTACCGCATCTGGATCTCTGAAATCATGCTGCAGCAAACGCAGGTGCAGACGGTGCTTCCCTACTACGCGCGTTTCCTGGCCTGTTTTCCGACACTCGAAGCCCTCGCCGGCGCGCCGCTTGAGCGCGTCCTCGAACTGTGGTCGGGGCTCGGCTACTACGCGCGCGCGCGTCATCTCCATCGATGCGCACAAGCCGTCGCCGCTGGCGCAGGCAAGCTGTCGGCAGATCCCGAAGAAAACGCACGCTTGCCGGGGGTTGGCCGCTCGACGGCCGCGGCGATCAGCGTTTTTGCCTTTGGCCGCCGGGCGGCGATCCTCGACGGCAATGTGAAACGCGTGCTGGCGCGCTGTTTTGCTGCCGAATCGGCGGCCACCGCCACGCAGGAGGAACGCCGGATGTGGGCGCTCGCTGAAGCGCTCTTGCCGGGCAGCGGCATCGAAAGCTACAGCCAGGGCATGATGGACCTCGGGGCGACCGTGTGCACCCGCCACCAGCCGCGTTGCGCTGTCTGCCCACTGCACGAGATCTGTATCGCTTGCCGCGACGGCCGCCAGGCCGAGCTACCGCGGCGGCGTACGAAGCGCCCGCCAGCGCAGCGCTTGACCAGCATGTTGCTGCTCACAGACGGTCGGCGCGTGTTGCTCGAGCGGCGGCCGCCTGTCGGACTCTGGGGGGGCTTGCTGAGCCTGCCTGAAGCCAGCGCCGACGGCGCCGAGGTTTTTGCCGAGCGTCACGGCTGTCGGCTGCTGACCAGTCGCGCACTGGCGCCAATCGAACACAGCTTCACCCATTTCCGCTTGACCATGCAGGTGCTGCGGTGCCAGGTCGAGGTTCTCGGCCAGCAGGCGAATCAAGCCTCGCTGGAATGGCTGCCGGTCGATGCGGTCGCCGCCGCCGCTCTGCCGGCGCCGATCAAGAAGCTGCTGCTGGCGCTGCCTGGTGTCGGCTGACCCGTGCGGCCTTCGACGCCTGGCCCTGGTATGGCAAACTGGCGCGTGAAGGCGCCGTGTGAGACGCTTGTCCGCTTGTCCAAAAGGGGAGGAAACCATGCCGCGCTTGCACGACCACCCGAACTCAAACCTGATGCAGCTTGCCCTGTTCGGCGAAGCGGCCGACGCTGGCGGCAGCGGTGCATTGGACAGTAACGCCATCGTGCTCTATCTTGCCCCATGCTGACGTTCACATGTTGCGATGAAATCCGGCACTTTTTCTCTGCCGGTTGCGCGCAGGCCCTGCGCGGTATCACGCGCGGCTACGAGCGCGAATGCTTGCGCGTGGATGCCAGCGGCCATCTGGCCCAGACGCCTCATCCCCTGACGCTCGGCTCCAAACTCACCCACCCCTGGATTACCACCGACTACGGCGAGGCGCTGCTGGAGTTCATCACCCCTCCGTCACAGGACCCGGCGTTTCCGTTGGACTTCCTGCGCGACATCCACCGTTTCGCGGCCCGGCAACTGCAGGAGGAAACCATGTGGGCCGGCTCGATGCCCTGCGTCGTCGGTGACGACAAGACCATTGCCATTGCCAACTACGGCACGTCCAACTCCGCCAGGATGAAGGCTGCCTACCGCGAAGGCCTGGGCCTTCGCTATGGGCGCCACATGCAGGCGATTGCCGGGGCCCACTACAACTGGTCGCTGCCCGACGAGTTCTGGGCGATCCTGGAAGGCTGCTGCTCGGTAAGCGGCAGCAGGCAGGACTTTGTCAGCGAGCGCTATTTCGGATTGATTCGCAATTTTCTGCGCTTTGGCTGGTTGATCCCCTACCTGTTCGGTGCCTCGCCAGCGATCTGTCAATCATTCCTGCAAGGCCGCAGTTCAGACCTCCAGGAACTCGTTCCAGGGACCCTGTTCCGCCCCTACGCGACCAGCCTGCGCATGAGCGACCTGGGCTATCAGAACCGGGCGCAGGATCAGCTGCACGTCAGTTTCAATTCACTCGCCGAGTACACCCAGGCACTGGAGATTGCGATTCGCACCCCTGATCCGTTCTACCAGGAACTGGGCGTGCGCGACGGCGACCACTGGAGACAGCTCAATGCGAACCTGCTGCAAATCGAGAACGAATTCTATGCCGGCATCCGGCCCAAGCGTGTCGGCAAGGCGGGCGAGCGTCCGGCGCTGGCCTTGAAGAAGTACGGCGTCGAATATCTGGAGGTGCGCCTGTTTGACCTGAACCCGTTTGTGGACGTCGGTATTGCCCCCGAGCAAGCGACCTTTGCCGACATCCTGTTGCTGATGTGCCTCTTTCGTCAGAGTCCGCCGATTACGGCCCGCGAGCAGGGCGAGAACGATGAAAACCTGGCGCGTATCGTCAACCGGGGCCGCCAGCCGGGCCTGAACCTGCTGGTGCACAACCGCAAACAAGCGTTCCGACCGATCGCCCACGCCCTGTTCGACGACATGCAGCCTTTTGCCCAGATGCTGGATGCGGCCTACGCTGGCAATCACTACAGCACGACGCTGGCCAGCCTGCGCACGCGCATTGATCACCCGGAGAGCACGCCGTCGGCGCAGGTGCTGGCGGCCGCGAGGGAGCACAAGGGCTACTTCAAATACGCCATGCAGCAGTCCCAAAAGCACCACGAGGGCTTGCTCGCCCAGCCACTCGACGCGGCTACTCTGGCAAAGTTCGAGGCCAGCGTGCAAGCCTCGCTGGCCGAGCAACAGCGATTGGAGGCGCTGCCGCAGGGGCGGTTTGAGGACTACGTGGCGAGTTACTACGCATGAGGTTCGCGCGCACCGGAAATGCCCTGGTCGGAGGATAGGGCGCAGTTTGCGGTGAAATAGGCTTGCCTACGCACCGGGTTGCTTCGCCGGTGCGTGCTCAGACCGGCCCGGCGCTGGTTGGCCGGGAATCGTCGGCGCAGCCGGCTTGGTGCGCGCAGCCACTCTGGTTTCGCGCTTGAGCAGGCCGACCTGATCGCTGAGAATATGGGCGGCCTCTTCGAGCAAGATATCTTTCGCGTTTTTCCGCGCCGTTTCGGCCGCCAGTTCATTGCTGAGATCACGTTCGTCCGCCTGCAGGCCATCGTCCTGCGCTGGCGGCGTATTCTTCGTATCGACTTTCTCGCCGGCGTCCCGCAATTTTTTCCGCGCGGCAAGTTTGGCCTCCTGGTCCGCACGTTCCCGACGCCTTTCCACTTCGTTCAGGGAGATTGAAGTTTTCTTGCGCAAGCGGTTCACTTCGGCCACATCCTCCTTCAGGAACTGGAACTCCTGAACCGACTTGACCCGGGCTTCGTGACGCTTTTGCAGGGTGGGCAGGAGCGCTTTTGTATTGCCTTGGGGCGAATAGTCCGCAGCCTGGACGCCTGCCCAGGGGAGCGCGTTGTCAAAGCTCGACTCCCCGGAGTTCTCCTCGTCGGCAAACGAGGGGAAGTTGATGTCCGGCTCTACGCCCCTGAGTTGCGTGGTGCCTCCATTGACACGGAAGAACTGGGCAATGGTCATTTTCAGGTCGCCAAGGGACGGGGTCTCGTTTTTGACGAGCTGATCGAGATTGATCATCGTCTGCACCGTGCCTTTTCCGAAACTGCGCTCGCCGATCACCAGGCCACGGCCATAGTCCTGAATTGCCGCGGCAAAGATCTCCGAAGCGGATGCCGAACTCCGGTTGATGAGTACGGCCAGCGGTCCGTCCCATGCAGCGGTGGCGTTGGCAGACTTGGCCACGGTGACGTTGCCCTGAGCGTCGCGCTGTTGTACCACCGGTCCCGCGCCGATGAACAGGCCGGTGAGCTGGATCGCTTCGGACAGGGAGCCGCCGCCGTTATTGCGCAAATCCATCACCACACCGTCGACCTTGTCGGCCTTCAATTCATCCAGCAGCCGGGAGACATCGCGGCTCGCGCTCTTGAAGGCGGGGTCACCTCTGCCTTGCGCCTCAAAATCGGCATAGAACGCGGGGAGGGATATCACCCCGATGCGGCGTGTCGTCTTGCCCTCGGCCACGGAAATGAGCGACTTCTTCGCCGCCTGCCGGTCCAGCGTTATCTTCTTCCGCGTCAGCGAGACGCGCTTGTGCTTGCCGTCAGGGCCGGCATCGACGGGCAGTATGTCGAGCAGCACAATAGTGTCCGGTTCGCCGCGAATTATCGCCACGGTGTCGTCCAGGCGCCAGCCCAGGATATCGGCTATGGCTCCGTTCTTACCCTGACCAACGCCCATGATGCGATCGCCGGGCTTCAATTGCTCGGAGAGCTGGGCGGGGCCGCCGGGCACCAGTTCGCGAATGAGCGTGTAATCGTCTTTCTGGGTCAGCACGGCTCCGATCCCGACGAGCGACAGGCGCATTGAAATCTCGAACTCCTCCGCTGCCCTAGACCCCATGTAGTTGGTATGCGGCTCGATGGCCGTGGCGTAGGCATTCATGAACAGCTGGAAGGCGTCCTCACTCTTGGTCCGGGCAACTCGCTGCACGGAATTTTCGTAGCGGTTGTCGAGCGTTTCGACAATGGTCTTGTCGTCCTTGCCGGCGAGCTTGAGTCGCAACCAGTCGTTCTTGACCCGTGTACGCCACAGCTCGCGAATTTCCGATTCGGATTTTGCCCAGGCTGCCTTTTCTCGATTGTATTGATAACGGTCCTGCTGGCGAAAATCGAAACCGGCCTTGAGCAGGCTGCGGGCGTAGGTGAAACGTTCGACGACGCGTTGCGTGTAGAGGTTGAAAATGGCAAAGGGAAGGCCGAGGTATTCGCCGTAGATTGCGTCATCGAAACCGGTGCGTGCAGCCTCGAGCCGGTCGATGTCGTGTTGCACAAAGAAGCGCTTCTCCCCGTCGAGCAATTCCAGGTAACGATCGAAGATCTTCGCCGACAGCGCGTCATCCAGGGGGACGGGCTTGTAGTGGTGCCGGGTGAGCAATTCTGCCGCCAGGCGTGCCGCTTTCGGTTGTTCGGCGAGGGGCTTCAAGGGCGGGACGACCGTCGTCGCCAGGTCCGGCGAGGCGGCCTGCACGCCAATGGCTGCCAGAAGCACTATCCACAACAGTATTTTTTTCATCGATGTCCAGCCTCGTCGAGCCGCCGAGCCCTGCGACCCGGTGCAAAATCGGTATCTCTGTTTTCGCTTTCCGGAACCTTCCCGGCTAACCACAACCCTTGTTGAGTGCGCGCAATATTAGTGACTTTGTCGGGCGACCGATAGGCACGAACTGTAACCGGATGTGCGGCGTGAGATGTTCGCCACCGCATCCTGGGCCTGTTCGGGGCAGCTTCGCGTGTCGGGCGAGGGTCGCCGACCGTGGATCATCGAGTGTCGCGGCCGGACCGCCGCTCGGTGGCCGAACAACATTACGTGAATGTAATCTTTACGTCAGCTTGCTGAGCGGGTGGAGCAGGCATCATCTGCGACCTTGGTCACCGTTGGTGCGGCGCTCGTGACGTGTTTGTGCAAGAAGAAGCCTTCGTTGCGAGACGCAAACCCGGAGCCCATCGACCCCCCATCTACCACCAGGATCCGCCATGAAATCCTTGTTCCCCGCCGTTTCCCTGCTTGCCCTGCTCGTTGCCAATCCGGTGCTTGCCGCCGGCGAGCACGACTCCCACCATCCGGCGGGCAGCAGCGCCGCCAGCGTCAAGGCAGCAGCGTCCGAAGGCACGGTGAAGAAAGTTGACAAGGCCGCTGGCAAGATCACCATCAAGCATGGTCCGCTGGCGAATCTCGGGATGCCGCCGATGACCATGGCCTTCCGTGTCAGCGACCCGGCGATGCTCGATCAGGTCAAGGCGGGCGAGAAAGTGAGCTTCACCGCGGAGAACGTCGGCGACGCCTTGACGGTCACCGCACTCGAAGCGGTGAAGTAGCTTTCCGCGCCGTCTAGCGCCATCACGCCGCGTCCCTGCGTTTCGGACGCACCTTGTCCTGCTTACCGGATTCCCGACCGATGATGCTTTTCACGTCGCGCGCGGCGACCTTACGCCTTGCCGTCGCCGGCAGTGTGCTGCTGGCGCTTGTCTTGCCTACTGTGCCGGCCTGCGCGCAAGGCCCGGCCGCTGCCCCGCTGGGTGCTTCGCTCAGTGGCCTGCTGAGCTACGCTCGCGAGCACAACCCCGAGCTGGGGGTCCGCAAGTTCGAGGCGCAAGCGGCACGGGAACGGGTGGAGCCGGCTGCGGCGCTGCCCGATCCGCGCTTCGAACTCGAACTGATGGACTTCACCAACACCGTGAACTCCGGACGCGCGCCTTCGCTGCTGCCCGGGCAGGTCGGCAATACCCGCTACCGGGTCGTCCAGCCGCTGCCATTCTGGGGCAAGCGCGAGTTGCGCGGTGAAGTCGCCGAGGCGCTCGCCGAGCAGGTCGAGACCCTGCAGGATGGCACCGTGCTTGAGGTCGAGAACCGCATCAAGACCGCCTACGCCCGGCAGTTCCAGGCCTCCGGCCAGATCCGCATCCTCCGTGAGACCCTGTCGCTGCTCGACGCCATCGAGCAGCTGGTGCTGACCCGCTACGGCGTCGGTCTGGTACCGCAGCAGGACGCCCTGCGGGCCCAGAGCGAACTGACCAGCGTCAAGATCGATCTCGTCGAAGCCGAACGGCGCAGACGCGACAACGCTGCCAAGCTCAACGCCCTTCTGGCACGTGACGGCGATGCGCCGCTGGCCGAGCCCGCGCAACTGCCGCCAGCCCCCGCCAGAATTTCCTACCAGAGCTTGCTCGAACAGATCCGCACGCGCTCACCAGAGGTCTCACGCGAACGTTTCGGCGTTGTTGCCGCGCAAAAGAGTCGCGAACTGACCTGGCTGAACCGTTATCCGGACTTCGCCGTCGGCCTGACCAACAACCGCCCCTACAACGCGCCCGACAACTGGGAAGTGATGGTCGGGGTGACCATTCCGCTGCAGCAATCGTCCCGGCGCGCCCAGGAGCGAGAGGCCGAGCGCCGCCTGGATGCCGCACAGACGCGCGTGCTGGCCGCTGAAACCCGTCTCGCCGGCCGGCTTGGCGAAACGCTCGCCGCTTTCGAGGCCAGCCGCGACAAGGCGCGCCTGCTGAAGCACACCTTGTTGCCGCAGGCCAGCGCCACTTTTGAAGCCGCCCAGTCCGGTTACGAAAGCGGCCGGGTCAACTTCAACACCCTGATCGACGCCGAGCGGCAGATTCTGCGCGCTCGTCTGGCCTTGCTCGACGCCGATGTGGACACCGCCGTTCGCCTGGCCGAACTCGAACTTCTCGTGGGAGCACCGCTGTGAACCGCACTCTGACGCTCGTCCTGGCGCTGGTCGCCGTCGGCGCGGCGCTGGCGGCCGGCTACTGGGCCGGCAGTCGGCAGCCGGCAACCCGCGGCGAAACCGTCGCCAGTGCCGGTGCGCAAGGCGCCGCGCCCGGCGAGTCCGCCGGCAAGAACGAGCGCAAGGTCCTCTACTACCGCAACCCGATGGGTTTGCCGGACACCTCGCCGGAGCCGAAGAAGGATTCGATGGGCATGGATTACATCGCCGTTTACGCGGACGACGAACCCGACGGCAGCGGCGTCGTCAAGGTCAGCCCGGCGCGCGTCCAGACACTCGGCGTCAAGACGGCGCGCGCCGAAGAACGTACGCTGGACTCGGCGTTGCGCACGGTTGGCCGGGTGGAGGTCGACGAGCGCAGGATTTACGACGTCGCGCCGCGTTTCGAAGGCTGGATCGAACGGCTGCAGGTGAGCGCCACCGGTGACCCGGTGAGCAAGGGACAGCCGCTGTTCTCCGTCTACAGCCCCGAGCTGGTCTCCGCGCAGAAGGAGTTGCGCATTGCCGAGGGACTTGAGGAGAGTGCCGGCAATGCCGATCCGGCGGCCCGCGACGGCGCCCGACGTCTTGCGCAGGCCGCTCGCGAACGCTTGCGCAACTGGAAGGTTGCCGGCGCGGCCGGCGCGCAGAACGCGCTGGTCACCTTTTCGTCGCCGGCCACCGGCGTGGTGCTTGAGAAGAAGGCCGTCGAGGGAATGCGTTTCATGGCCGGAGCGGTCATCTACCGCATCGCCGACCTGTCCACCGTCTGGGTGATCGCCGACGTCTACGAACGTGATCTGGCCCAGGTTAGGCCTGGAGACGCCGCGCGGGTGATCATCGACGCCTTTCCCGGACACCTCTTCGAAGCCAGGGTCACCTACCTCTATCCGACCCTCAACACCGCGACACGCACGACGCCGGTCAGGCTCGAACTGAAGAATCACGACGGCATGCTGCGTCCGGGAATGTTCGCGCACGTCGAGATCGCCACCGCGGGCAAGGCCGCGCGCCTGACCGTGCCGCCGTCAGCGGTGATCGACACCGGCGACCGCCAGGTGGTCCTGCTCGTGCTGGGCGAGGGCAGGTACAAACCGCAAGCCGTCAAGATCGGTTTGCGCGGGCGTGACGCGGTCGAAATTCTCGCAGGAATTCAGGTCGGCGACGAAGTGGTCACCGCGGCCAACTTCCTGATCGACGCCGAAAGCAACCTCAAGGCGGCGTTGTCGACCTTCACTGCGCCCACGGCGGCAACGACGGAAAAAGCGGCGGCGAAGCGGTACCAGGCGCAGGGTTCGATCGATTCACTGGATATCGCGTCGAACACCGCGTCGGTCACGCACGAGCCGATTCCGGCGCTGCAGTGGCCGGCGATGACCATGGAGTTCGGGCTGGCGAGTCCCGCGGTGGCCAAGGGCATCCCGCCCGGCGCACCGATCCGTTTCGAGTTCGAGGACCGCGGCGATGGCGAGTTCGTGATCACCCGCATCGAGAAGGCCGCCGCCAGGCACGAGGGTCACTGAGATGCTCGATCGGCTGATCGAATGGTCGGCGCGCAACGTCTTCCTGGTCCTGCTGGCCACCCTGGCGGTCGTCGCCGGTGGAATCTACGCGGTCAAGAAAACGCCGCTCGACGCCTTGCCGGATCTTTCCGACGTGCAGGTGATCGTGTTCACCCCTTACGCCGGGCAGGCGCCGAAGGTCGTCGAGGATCAGGTCACCTATCCGCTGACCACGGCCATGCTGGCGGTGCCGAAAGCCAAGGTGGTGCGGGGCTTCTCGATGTTCGGCGCCTCCTACGTCTATGTGATCTTCGAGGATGGCACCGACATCTACTGGGCGCGTTCGCGGGTCCTGGAGTACCTGAGCTCGGTGCAGGGCAATCTGCCGCAAGGCGTTTCACCGCAGATCGGGCCCGACGCCACCGGCGTCGGCTGGGTCTTCCAGTACGCGCTGACCGGCAAGGATCAGTCGCTGGCCGACCTGCGCAGCGTGCAGGACTGGTACGTTCGCTACCAGCTGACCAAGGCCGGTGGCGTCGCCGAAGTGGCCAGCGTCGGTGGCTTCGTCAAGGAGTATCAGGTCATCGTCGACCCGCACCGGCTGGCCAGCTATGGCGTTTCGCTGGCGCGTCTGGCGCAGGTGATTCGCGAATCGAACCGCGACGTCGGCGGGCGCGTCGTCGAGCTGGCCGAGAAGGAATACATGGTGCGCGGGCTCGGCTACCTCAAGGGCGTCGGCGACATCGAGACGCTGGTGCTGAAGAGCGAAGGCGGAACGCCGGTGCTGGTGCGTGACGTCGCACGCGTCGAGATCGTCCCCGCCGGGCGGCGCGGGATCACCGAACTCAACGGCGAGGGCGAGGTCGTTTCGGGGATCGTCATGGCGCGCTTCGGCCAGAACGCACTCGACGTGATCGCCAACGTCAAGGCCAAGATCGAGGAGTTGCTGCCGGGGCTGCCCGAAGGGACCGAAATCGTTCCCGTCTATGACCGTTCGCAGCTGATCGAGCGCGCCATTGACAACCTGAAATGGACCTTGCTCGAAGAGAGCCTGATCGTCGGCGCCGTCTGCGTGATCTTCCTGATGCACGTGCGCAGCGCACTGGTCGCCATCCTGACGCTGCCGATCGGCATCCTGATTGCCTTCATCGCCATGCGCACGATGGGCATGGGTTCGAACATCATGAGCCTGGGGGGTATCGCGATTGCCATCGGGGCGATGGTCGATGCGGCGATCGTGATGATCGAGAACGCCCACAAGCGACTCGAACACCTGCCGCCGAACGCGACCAGACACGACCGCGCGGCGACGATGATCCGCGCCTGCAAGGAGGTCGGGCCGGCACTCTTCTACTCGCTGCTGATCATCACCGTTTCCTTCCTGCCGGTGTTCACCCTCGAGGGCCAGGAAGGGCGGTTGTTCAGCCCGCTGGCCTTCACCAAGACCTTCGCCATGGCCGGCGCAGCGGTACTGTCGGTGACGCTGGTGCCGGTGCTGATGATGTTCTTCATTCGCGGGCGGATCATGCCCGAGCAGAAGAACCCGGTGAACCGCTTCCTGATCTGGGTCTACCGGCCGATCATCCAGGCCGTGATGCGCCACAAGATCGTCACCCTGCTGCTCGCGGGCGTCGTGATGGCGGTCACCGTCGTGCCGGCCAGCCGCATCGGTTCGGAGTTCATGCCGACGCTCAACGAAGGCTCGCTGTTCTACATGCCGGCCTCGCTGCCGGGTATGTCGGTGACCGAGGCGGCGCGCCTGCTGCAAACGACCAACCGGGTGATCAAGACCTTCCCCGAGGTCGAGTCGGTCTATGGCAAGGCGGGTCGTGCCGCCAGCGCCACCGACCCGGCGCCGATCGAGATGTTCGAGACGGTGATCAACCTAAAGCCCGAGAAGGAGTGGCGCGCGGGCATGAACGTCGACAAGCTGATCGCCGAGATGGACGCCGCGCTCAAGTTCCCCGGCCTGGCCAATTCCTGGACGATGCCGATCAAGGCGCGCATCGACATGCTGTCTACCGGCATCCGCACGCCGGTCGGCGTCAAGGTCTTCGGCAAGGAACTGGCGGTGATCGAGAAGGTGGCCCGCGAGATCGAGCAGGCGGTGAATGACGTACCGGGCACCTCGAGCGCTTACGCCGAGCGGGTCACCGGCGGCTATTACCTGGACATCACGCCGAAACGCGAGCAACTGGCGCGCTACGGGATCACCGTCGGCGACTTCCAGCAGGTGATCGCCAGCGCGCTCGGCGGCGCGACGGTGACCACCGCCGTCGAAGGTCTCGAGCGCTACAACGTCACCGTGCGCTACCCACGCGCGCTGCGCGACGATCCGCAGCGCATCGCCAACGAGGTCTTCGTGCCGAGCCAGGCGGGGATGATCCCGCTCGGGCAACTGGCGAGCATCGAGCTGCGCAACGGCCCGCCGGGAATCAAGACCGAGAACGCGCTGCTCGCCGCCTACGTTTTCGTCGACATCCGCGATCGCGACGTCGGTTCCTACGTCAAGGATGCTCAGAAAGCCGTCGCCGACAAGGTCACTTTTCCGCCCGGCTACTACGCCACCTGGTCGGGCCAGTTCGAGTACATGGAGCGCGCCAAGGCCAAGCTGGCCCTCGTCGTGCCGCTGACGCTGGCGATCATCTTCGTGCTGCTCTACCTCAACTTCCGGCGTCTGACCGAGACGCTGATCGTCATGCTGTCGGTCCCGTTCGCGCTGGTCGGCGGTATCTGGCTGATGTGGTGGTTGGGCTACAACATGAGCGTCGCAGTGGCCGTCGGCTTCATCGCCCTGGCCGGCGTCGCCGCCGAAACCGGCGTGGTGATGCTGATCTATCTCGATCAGTCGTGGCAGGAAATCACCGCCAGGCGCCGCGCCGAAGGCGTCGATCCGAGCGCCGCCGACCTCTACCACGCGATCATGGAAGGCGCCGTCGAACGCGTGCGGCCGAAGATGATGACCGTCGTTGCGATCATGGCCGGCCTGCTGCCGATCATGTGGTCGACCGGCACCGGCTCGGAAGTGATGAGCCGCATCGCCGCGCCGATGGTCGGCGGCATGGTTTCGTCGACGGTGCTGACGCTATGCGTGATTCCGGCGCTGTATGCGCTGGTCAAGCAGTGGCAGTTGCGGCGGAGTCTGGCGCGGCCGGCGGCGCAAGTGCTGAGCGCGGACTGACTCACGGCCGTCGCTTCGCCCTGTCGAGACCATTGTTTGCGACGCTTTGCCGTTCGTGTGGCAAACAGATGTTTTCCGACATCCGGCCAACACGCAAGGGATGTGTCATGGCGTCTCGTGGGCTACAATGTAGCTCACCAAACTGGAGGATCAGAACATGTCCGAAAACGCTGTTGTCCGTGCCAGGATCAACGAGCACATTAAGGAAGAGGCGACCGCCGTGCTTGCGGCGATGGGGCTGACCGTGTCGGACGCCTTCCGCATCATGCTGACCCGCGTCGCACGCGAGAAGGCACTGCCGTTCGAGCCACTGGTTCCCAACGTCGATACTATCGAAGCGATGAAGGAGGCGCGCAATGGTGGCCTGAAGTCGTTCGCCACCGTCGAGGACCTGATGGCGGACC